>Ga0207942_1000023_pt1 | contig 44426 bp, 39 predicted proteins | sample LakMenEpi12Oct12_FD_150687 | JGI IMG/M metagenome (GOLD analysis project Ga0207942, IMG submission 150687) | Freshwater microbial communities from Lake Mendota, WI - 12OCT2012 deep hole epilimnion (SPAdes) | ecosystem: Environmental > Aquatic > Freshwater > Lake > Epilimnion/Euphotic zone ... | reverse complement strand
TCAGGTCGAGATCGGTTGCGGCGGAGGCGCTTTCAAGCACAAGGAGGGGGCGATTCCGCCGACCTCAACCCATGCTGACAGCCCCGGCAAGGACGCTTGTGACGGACTTTGAATCAGCCCTGGCAGGACCCTGGAGGTTTCCGCGCCCACCTACCACCGCTGGCAGCAGCTCTACGGCGGCATGAAAGCCACCGAAGCCAAGCACCTCAAGGAACTGGAGCAGGAGAACAGTCGGCTCAAGCGTTTGCTGACAGCTGACGCTGAGCTCGATAAGGCGATGCTCAAGGAGCTGGCCGAGGGAAACTTCTGAGCCCGGAACGCCGCCGCAGAGCAGTCGTGGTTCTGCAGGATCGATTCCGGGCGTCCCAGCGCCGTGCCTGCCGTCTGGTGGGCCAGAACCGCGCCACCCAACGCCGGCCCTTGCCGGTGGCGGCGATCGAGGAGCAGAAGCTGCGCCGGCGGATCCGTGAGCTGGCCCGGCGCCATGTGCGCTGGGGCCGGCGACTGGTGTACCGGCGGCTGCGGCTCGAGAGTTGGAGCGTCAACCACAAGCGGGTGCAACGGATCTGGCGGGACGAAGGGCTCCAGAGGCCCCTGCCGCGCCGGCGGAAGCGCTCACGCCCGGCCGACGGCTCAAGAGAGCTGCTGAGAGCCGAGTACCCGCACCACGTCTGGGCGATCGACTTCCAGTTCGATCAGAAGATGGATGGCCGCATGCTCAAGTTCCTCAACGTGGTGGATGAATTCAGCCGTGTCTGCCTGGCGATTCGTGTCGGTCGGCGTTGCAGAGCCGTTGAAGTGATCGACACGATCGAGGAGCTGCTCAAGCTCTATCCACCACCCACTCACCTGCGCATGGACAATGGCCCTGAGTTCATTGCCCACGCACTTCAGGAGTGGTGCACAGGCAGCGGTTCCGACACGGCGTACATCGCGCCATGTTCACCCTGGGAGAATCCATTCGTGGAATCATTCAACAGTCGGCTCAGAGATGAACTCCTTAATATCGAGCTGTTCGCCTCGGTTCCGGAAGCCAGGCTGTTGGCAGAGCAGTACCGGATGGAGTACAACACCTACAGACCGCATTCGGCGCTCCAGGGGCGTACGCCCCTGGAGGCCCTCCAGCAGTGGAGAGCGGCCTGACAACCCACCAGCTCTCAGAGGAACTGGACTAGTAATGGGGGTCACGTCACCTACACTCCAAATACGCGTGCCGAGCAGCTAACAATGCCATTCACCTGAGCCGCCTCCGAAATGTCATCGGCTCAGCCATATGCCAATGCGGCCAGGTGATGGCAAGCGTTATACGACAATGTTAGAGGTGGGCGTCGCCGCTCGCCCTGGGCAGAGCCCTCATCAGCACCCGCACCCGGCGTAGGCAGCTTGATCCGCCTCAACGTCCTCGATCAAGCCCCTGAGATCATCAAGCCGACCCCCAGTCATCGCCCTAGGTCCCAGCAGGGCGACCCGCTGCAGAGCCTCCCCGTGGATGGTGGCGATGCTGTAGTACTCCAGCACGCGCTCGGCCCAGAGGGTGCGGCCACTGGGCACGGAGAGGGCCAGGCTGATCCCCAGGGCCGGCGGCACGAGAAAAAGCCAAACAACCGCCGGCAGCAGCATGAAGAGATACTGGGCAACGGCTACGCCCCCCATGAAGCGGGCGATCGGGTTGCCTGGAGCCAGAGCGATCACCTTCCGACGACCTCGCAGCAGCAATTGCCGACTCTGCAGGGACACCACCAGGGCCGTGAAGGAATAGCGCTGGTGGTTGATGATGATGTCTTGATAGCTCACCTCAGCGTTGGAACGACCCCTGAGTGTGTGATGGACCCTCACCATCTGTTGGGCCAGATCCTGCAGGGGGGCCTCGCTCTCTCCCAGCGCCACCAGGGAGCGCCGATCGCGATTGGGGAGCAGCACCCCGCTCTGCACTAGTGAAGCCAGGGCCGCCTCCAGGGCACCGCTGGGACCGCGGGCCAGATAGGCCAGCTCCAGCTCATTCAGCGCCGGCATGCCTCTGCCCTCGCTCGGCTGGCGCAGCAGCGGACGCAGGACATCGAAGGTGATCCAGAAAGAGCCGGCCAGCAGGATGGAGGCCATCAGCCAGAGGATCCCCTCAGAGCCGCTGGCTGGCTCATTGCTAGTTTCCGCGGCGGCCGTGGCGAGCGCACTGCCAATCACCACCAGACCGATCAGCAACCCACCCATCGGCACAGACCAGCGCCACCGGCGCCAGGGCCGCCAGTCGCGCCAGGGCCGGACCGGCCGGCGGATCTTGCCGCGCTGCATCTGCAGATCGCGGCCGAAGCGCACATCCACCGGCGGCCACAGATCGGCGGGGGGCTCGCCGAAGTGCTGGCGGTAGCTGTGGATCGTGGCGCGGTAGAGCTCGTGGAATCGATCCCTTTCTGCCTGGCCGCCCTTGGTGGGGTGGTGGTGCAGCGGCCGCCCGAGCACCCGCGGGCAGAAGTCGTTCCAGTAGGCATCGCTAAATAGCAGATGCAGATGCCACACCTGATCCACCTGGTCGGACGGCGTGACCTGATGGTCTGCCTCCAGGGCCAGGAACACAAACTTCCGGTACTCCTCGATCGCGGCCAGGGCCAACAGTCGGCTCCAGCCGTTGGCGCGCATCAGATGGGCGAGAAAGCCGATCTCATGGCTGGGATCATCCAGTTCGTAGGCGCAGATGCGTTGATAGAGCTGTTGCTGTTTCTCCAGCATGGTGCCTTATTCAGGTGTTGCTATTTACAGTGTCTGCTGGCCTGAAAGTCTGTCAATCATGGCCAGATGGAAGGCGATGGAAGATACTGAAATCCACCGGCCAACTGCCCTAAGGGGGGTAGACTTCCCGCGGATCCGACCTCCCCGTCACCCCCCAATCCGTCTGCAGCGATGAGCTGGACAGCATTCCTGCAGGACCTGGGGGAGCGCCAAGAGCACGCGCTCACCCCCCATGAGCTGGAGGTGATTCTCTGCCTGCGGCAGGAGCCCGGCCAAAGCAAGCAGCAGCTGTTGGAGGCCTATCAGCGACATCAGGGTCCGATCGAGGAGGAGGCCTTGACCCAGCGCCTGCGCACGATTTACCGCAAGTTCAATATCAACGGCAAGGGTTACAAGCTGCCGCAGTTGCAGCGTTATCTGGCGCAGCAGTATCAGCAGAGCGGGCCGGGCCTGTCCCGTTTTGGCCTCAGCCGAATCCACGCCACTTTTCCTACCGACACCTTTGCCGCAGCCCTGGAGCGGCTAACCCACGACCAGCAGCAAGCCCAGCCGGAAGCACACAACGAGGTGGCTATCCTGCAGACCTTCGCGCCCAACCTGGAGCACTACCGTGCCCACCTCAGCCGCTGTCTGGAGGCCGGGGTTCGGGTGCGCATCCTGCTGGCCTGGCCCTATTCCCTGGCCGCGGGGCTGCGCGAGGAGGTGTTGAAGCGCTATGCGGCCGAGCCGCTGGCGGAGAATTTCGCCATCCAGAGCAGTGTGATCGCCAACCTGGAAACCCTGGAGACCACGATTCGCGCCAGCCGCCATTCCGCCAATCTGGAGATCCGGCTGTACGACACCTTGCCTTCGCTTTCCCTGTATCGCGCCGGCCCCACGCTGCTGGCGGCGCCGTTCCTGCACGGCGCACTGGCGATCCACACCTTCCAGCTGGAGCTCGATCTGCGCGCCAGTGATGCACTGCTCACCGGCACCCTGCTGAACGACTTTGAACGGATGTGGACCGTGGCGCGGCCGTTCCTGCCCGCGCCCGATCAGAACTGGCGCAATGAGCTGAAGATTCTTTTCACCGATTGATTGCCATGCTGGCCCCCCTCAACAATCAGGAACGGCAACACATCGCCAGCCTCCGGGCCCACCCCCTGTTGGCCAATGTTGCCGCCCTCAGCTGGGATGACCTGCTCGCCCTGATGCTGCAGCGGCGCTTTCTGTCGCTGTCGATCGTCAATATCTACGAGTTTGTGATCGACGCCTTGGAGAACGAGGCGATCAAGGCCACGGTGCGGTTGATCCTGCATGAGGAATACCCGCGCAACACCCGCGGCGTGCCCCTGGCCTCCCATCGCGAATTGCTGTTTCGCGATCTGCTGCATCTGGGCGCCAGCCGCAAGCAGATCCTCAGCACAAACGAATCCGCCGAGACGCAGGCCGTACGGCTGGCCAGCCTCGAGGCCCTGCAGAGCTGCCTGGACCAGCCCCACAGCGATCTGGCGCTGATCGCCTTGTTGCGCTTCTGGGCTGAGGTGCTGGTATCGGTGGAGTACGAGTGTCTGTGGCCGCGGCTGTCGGAACGCCTGGCCCAAGGCCCCGCAGCGGCAGGAACGCGCTCTGAATTCTTCTACTACCACATGATTCACGACCGTCGCCAATCCGACATCGGCACTGAGGAGTTGCTGGGCGGCCTCACCCACTCCCAGGAACTAGCCCGCCACATGGCTGAGCTGATCGGCAACGAGGCAGCCCTGCAGATTGCCATCAGCCAGGTGGAGCGGGCCTGGGAGCTAAAGGATCGCTTCTACCGGCAGTTCCTGCCCCTGCCCGCCATCAGCAGAAGTCTGGAGGGTGCGCGGTAACTTGAATCATGTCAATATTGGCAGCATATGAACAGGTCATCGGAATGAGATGCTAACAAGAGCATAGAAAGGTACTTAGCGAATTGAGAGATAATCGTTTCCATCATGCTGAGCTATAAGATGCTGTTCCAGTTGGCTCAACCTTTGAAGTCGTGAGGCGCCTTCTGATTTATCCTTTGATTGCTAGGCGTATAACAAGCCCCTAGAGTGGACAGGCCCCCACCAGTCGCCTGCCCCAGCTCTATGCTTCCTGCCTGCCACTCAGAGGCAGCGTTAGTCAGAGCTGAGGGAATGGCCGCTGGCAGGACCAGTGCCTACAATGTGTCCACGCATGCTTGAGGGCGCGATGGTTCGGGCGAAACTTGTCAAAATCGGGAACTCGCGCGGCATCCGGCTCGCCAAGCCATTGCTTGAGGTCGCGGGGCTTGCTGATGAGGTTGAAATCGAGGCAGCTCCTGGGGTATTGACGATCCGACCCTCGACCCATCCAAGAGCCGGCTGGGCAGAAGCGGCGGCAGCATCCGACCCAGATGGTCTTCTCGATGAAATGACCGCCACTCACTTTGACGACGAAGAGTGGTCATGGTGACAGAAGAAGCTGTCTCGCGGGGTGATATCTATCTTGTTTCCCTTAATCCAACGCTTGGTTCAGAGATTAGGAAAACGAGGCCATGCGTTGTCGTTTCACCGGATGAGTTGAATGCCCATCTCCGCACTTTCATCGTAGCGCCGCTAACAACAGGTGGGCATCGATACCCTTTTCGCGTACGCTGCAACTTTGAAGGTAAAGATGGGCACGTGGTTATTGATCAGCTCAGGGCTGTCGATAGAGATCGGTTGATTAAGCGCTTGGGCGCTTTGGCCGATGACACTCTGGTGGAGGTGCTCAGTGTTTTGCAGGCTATGTTCGCTGTGTAGCGGCCTGGCTAACAACCAGATGCAGAAGACGGGGGCTGAGGCCGGATTCTATGCTGATATTCCTGCCCGCCGCTGATCATGAGCGTTAGCCGAATACCTGTCGTAGAAGCTGGGCCAGGCAACTGGGGATAGCTCCTACGCCCAGTGTTATTGCTACGGTGGAGGCAGTGGTTGATAGGACATAAATTTCACATTGGAGTGCGAGCAAGAGGTCGATGGACGCTGGATCGCAGAGGTTCCGGAACTGCCTGGAGTTCTCTCTTATGGCGACTCGGCTACAGATGCAATCTCAAAGGCTGAGATATTGGCTCTTCGTGTTATTGCCGACAGGCTTGAAAATGGCGAATCCGAGCCTGTGAGTATCAGCTTATCGCTCCCCATCAGTGCATGAGTCCCTGGCCCTCTGTAAAAGCCAAAAAGGTGCTGGTTGCTCTCCAGTCGATCGGATGGCATTTACAGCGCCAGTCAGGCTCTCACAAGACTCTTGCTCCCGATGGATTTCCGGCTATTGTTTTTGCATTCCATGATGGTGAGGAGATAGGCCCCAGAATGTTATCTCGCATTGCAAAGAGCACCGTTCTACAGCCGAGTGACCTGTGAGATGCGTGTGAGATCAGCTGACACACCCCCTGAGTGGACAGGCCACCAACACCTCACCCCTGACTTGGCTCAGGAATGGTGAGGCGTGCGTCAAGGCCCCGAATCCGTGCAACCTGATCCAATCCGGCGACTGCGCGGAATGCAGGCGCTGCACGCCATCGACCCCATCCCTAAGGTGTCTGCACAGGCAGATGCAGGGCCCTGAAGACGGTGGAGAAGGTGCTGGTGCCAGAAGCCCATGCCAAGGCACCGGGCCGGCCGCCCGCCGCCGGCATGGCATGGATCCCGGGTGGCTCCTTCCTGATGGGCTCCGACGGGCACTACCCCGAGGAGGCGCCTGCCCATCGGGTGGTGGTGGATGGCTTCTGGATCGACCGCACGGCGGTGACCAACGCCCAGTTCCTGAAGTTCGTCAAGGCCACCGGCCACGTGACCCTGGCGGAGCAGGCCGCCGATCCGGCCCTCTATCCCGACGCCCGGCCAGACCTGCTGCAGGCGGCCTCGATCGTGTTCGTGCCGCCGCCGGGGCCGGTGGCCAAGGGCGATCCCTACCGCTGGTGGCAGTACGTGGCCGGCGCCGACTGGCGCCATCCCGAGGGGCCGGGCAGTTCGATCAAGGGGCGCGAGCGCCATCCGGTGGTGCACATCGCCCATGCCGATGCCATGGCCTACGCCGCCTGGATTGGCAAGCAGCTGCCCAGCGAGGCGGAATGGGAACGGGCCGCTCGGGGCGGCCTGGAGGGCGTGGACTTCCCCTGGGGGAATGAGCTCCACCCCGGTGGCCGGATGCTGGCCAACACCTGGCAGGGCGACTTCCCGCACCACAACAGCCGCGCCGATGGCTGGGAGCGCACGGCGCCGGTGGGCAGCTATCCGGCCAACGGCTACGGCCTGCTCGACATGATCGGCAACGTGTGGGAATGGACCGACGACTGGTACCAGGCGCACGGCGCCCGCCTTGCGGCCTCCCAGCAACCGGCCAGCCATGACCGGGCGAACCACCCTCCTGGCGAGAGCGGTGGCCCACAGGGCTGCTGCGCCAGCCTGCTGCACAACCCCCGTGGTGCCGTCGATGCCGAGGCCAGCATCGATGCCTCCTCCCAGCACGGCAGCATTCCGCGCAAGGTGGTGAAGGGCGGCTCCTTCCTCTGCGCCCCCAGCTACTGCCGCCGCTACCGGCCGGCGGCGCGGATGGCCCAGGGAATCGACACCTCCACCTGCCACCTCGGCTTCCGCTGCATCGTGCGGCCGGCATAGCAACGAGCAAAAAACTCAGCAGATACTGGGGATGCCAAAGCCTCCAGCCATGGATACGTTGCCATCAGCGCAACTCCCTGCCTGCGATGCCGCTCAACGAATACAAGCCCGGTGCCGCCTTCCCGGGCGTGATCGGCCGCACCGCCGATGTGTCGAGTCCCGCCTGGCCGATGCCCAACCGGGCGAAGGACGGTGCGCCGAACGTGCTGTTCATCGTGCTCGACGACACGGGTTTCGGCCAGCTCGGTTGCTACGGCAGCCCGATCGCCACGCCGAACCTCGATGCCCTGGCGGCCGACGGCCTGCGCTTCAACAACATGCACACCACGGCGCTCTGCTCGCCGTCGCGCAGCTGCATGCTCAACGGCCGCAACCACCACTCCAACGGCCTGGCCTGCATCACCGAGGGATCGATGGGCTTCCCCGGCTCCAACGGCATCATCCCGTTCGAGAACGGATTCCTCTCCGAGATCCTGCTGCAGCACGGCTACAACACCTACGCCATCGGCAAGTGGCACCTCACCCCCGCCGAGCAGACCTCAGCAGCCGGCCCCTACGACCGCTGGCCCCTGGGCCGGGGCTTCGAGCGCTTCTACGGCTTCCTCGGCGGCGACACGCACCAGTACTACCCGGAGCTGGTGCAGGACAACAGCCAGGTGGAACCGCCGGCCACGCCGGAGGAGGGCTACCACCTCACCCCCGATCTGGTGGCGAAGGCAAGGGCGATGATCGCCGACTCCAAGCAGGTGGCGCCCAATAAACCCTTCTTCATGTACTTCTGCACCGGCGCCATGCATGCGCCCCACCACGTGCCGAAGGAGTGGGCCGACAAGTACAAGGGCAAATTCGATGGCGGCTGGGACGCCTACCGCGAGTACACCTTCGCGCGCCAGAAGGAACTGGGCATCGTCCCGCCAGACACCGTGCTGTCGCGCCACGACCCCGATGTGCCGGACTGGAACGGTCTCTCAGCCGAAGAACAGCGGCTCTACGCCCGCATGATGGAAGTGTTCGCCGGCTTTCTCGAGCACACCGACCATTACATCGGCGAGCTGATCGCTTTCCTCAAGGAGATCGGCGAGTACGACAACACCATGATCATGGTGATCTCCGACAACGGCGCCAGCTCCGAGGGCGGGCCCACGGGCTCAGTGAACGAGGGCAAGTTCTTCAACAATGTGCCGGAGAACCTGGAGCAGAACCTGGCCGCCATCGATGACATCGGCGGCCCGAAGTATTTCAATCACTACCCCTGGGGCTGGACCCACGCCGGCAACACCCCCTTCCGGCGCTGGAAGCGCGAGACCTACCGGGGCGGCACCAGCGATCCGTTCATCGTGAGCTGGCCCAAGGGCATCGCCGCCCGCGGCGAGGTGCGCTCCCAGTACTGCCATGCGATCGACATGGTGCCCACCGTGCTCGACGCCCTCGGCATCGAGGCACCCACGGCGATCCGCGGCGTGACCCAGAGCCCGATCGAGGGCTTCTCGCTCACCTCCTGCTTCGCTGATCCCGGCGCGCCAAGCCTCCACCTCACCCAGTACTTCGAGATGTTCGGCCATCGCTCGCTCTATCACGATGGCTGGCGCGCCGTATGCCCCTGGCCCGGCACCTCGTTTGTGGAATCGGGCCGGCGCTTCGGCGATCCGATCAGCTACGACGAGCTGATCCAGCTCGATGCCCAAGGCTGGGAGCTCTACAACCTCCACGAGGATTTCGCCGAAACCAACAACCTTGCCGCCAGCGAGCGAGATCGCCTGATCGCCATGATCGGCATGTGGTACGTGGAGGCCGGCAAGTACAACGTGCTGCCGATCGACAGCCGCGGCACCCAGCGCTTCGCGGTGGAGCGGCCCCAGATCACCGCCGACCGCCAGCGCTACATCTATTACCCGGGCACCCAGATGGTGCCGGCCAATGCGGCGCCGCGGGTGCTCAACCGGCCCCATTCGGTGTCGGTGGAGGTGGAGGTGCCGGAGGGTGGCGCCGAGGGGGTGCTGTTCAGCATGGGCGGCAACGATGGCGGTTTCGCCTTCTATGTGCAGAACGGCCAGCTCACCTACGGCTACAACTACGTGGCCGAGCAGTTCTTCCGCGTGCGCTCCAGCGGCCCGATCCCGGCCGGCCACCACATCGTGAGCGCCGAATTCACCCCCACCGGGCCCGCCGATCTCGCCAACGGCAAGGGCACCCCGGCCAAGGTGGTGCTGTTTCTCGATGGCCAGCCGGTGGGTGAGGGCGAGCTGCCGGTGACGATCCCGCTCAGCCTCGGCCTGGCGGCCGGCGTGGCGGTAGGTGCCGATCCCGGCTCACCGGCGATGCCTGATTACCAGCCTCCCTTCGCGTACGCCGGCCACATCAAAAGGGCGCTGGTGGATGTGAGCGGCACGCCGGTGGTGGATCTGAAGGAGCAGATGCGCCAGATCCTGGCCCGCCAGTGAAGGCCGCCATGGCGACGCGGCTGCGACTGCTGGGGGCGGGCCTGGCGGCTGTTGTGATCGCCTATCTGGGCAGCCGCCACCTGCCGGCCCTGCCCTCCACCTTGCTCACGGCGGTGTTGCTGGCGGGGGGGTCGGTGGCCAGCGGCCGCACCCGCACCCCCTGGCGCTGGTGGACGGTGATGGGGGCCTGTTGCGGCGGCCTGCTGGGCACGGCGATGGTGGTGGCCCAGAAGATTCACAGCAGCGATCCCCAGGCCGGCCTCCACCTGCGGCTGGCGATGGTGGGCTGCCTGATGGTGGCCGGCGCCATCGGCGGCCACAGCTTCAGCCGCGATGCGGGCCAACCCGACCGCCGGCGCCCCAAGGACACATTGCGCTCCGCCAGTGCCCTCACCACCGGCATCTTCGCCACCCTGGTGACCTTCACCTTCCTGCATTCAGGCCTGGATCAGGCGCGCACGGTGTCAAGCCGGCTGAGCACCTCCCTCACCATCCTGGTGCTCAGCCTCAGCGGCCCCGGCTGGGTGGCACACCAGCTCAGCGAGGGCTATCGGCACCGCCGGGAGCTGGGAGCCCACCCCAGGCGTGAGTTGGATCGATCGTCGTGAGCGGAAGGTGAACGCCCAACAGCACAGGCTGAATTGGGCACTTTTGGCTGATCAATCATGCGCAAACTGACACGTACAAGCCGATGATTGATCCAAAACAGTTTCATTTAGTCCGATTCCGAACCTGCCAATCCAGGACCAGATCACCAGTCCGTGATCAACAAATCCTTTCACTGATCGTCCAGCACAACGGCATGACACCCTCCCTCCTACGCCATTGCTTACTCGCCTCCCTGGCCAGTCTCGGCTTGACCAGTGGAGCGATCGCCAAGCCACCGGCTCCATCAGGCGTACAACAGGGCGGTGTGGTCCCGAGCCAGGTGCAAGGCACCAGACTCGGGCCTCTCCAACTGGAGAACGGCTACCCCACCGCCGCCACCGCCCGGAAGCTCTACGACGAACTCGATCTGCAGCGGGCCACCCAGGCCTATCTCTGGGCCCTGCCGGCGGTGGGCTTCAAGGCCCTCTACGACGCCCAGGCGAAAACCATGGGCGTGCGCAACGGCGACGTGCTGCTCTACCGCACGCTGCAGGACAAGGCGGGGATGCTCACCCCCAACATCACCACCCTCTACGCCTTCAGCTTCTGGGATCTGGCCAAGCAGGGGCCGCTGGTGGTGGAGGTGCCGGCCGGGCTCACCGCCGGCGGCGTGCTCGACATCTGGCAGCAGCCGATCACCGACATGGGCCAGACCGGGCCAGACAAGGGCGCCGGCGGCAAGTACCTGATCCTGCCCCCCGGTGGGCCGGAGGTGGTGGCGCCGGGCTACCGGATCTTCCGCTCCCCCAGCAACCAGGTGTGGTTCGGCACCCGGGGTCTGGCACCGGACAAGGCCGTGGCCGAGGCCACCGTGCGCCAGCACCGCCTCTACGGCTGGAACCAGCGGGCCAATCCGCAGGCCACCGGCTACAGCGAAGTGGGTGGTCGCCCCTGGCAATCGGCCCAGCCCGCCGATCTCACCTACTGGCGCCTGCTCAGTGAGCTCTATGCCGATGAGCCCGTCGCCCCCCGCGACCGCATGATGTTCGGGATGCTGGCGCCCCTGGGCATTGCGCCGGCCCAGCCCTTCCAGCCCGATGCCCGCCAGGCGCGGATCCTTGGCGAGGGGGCCCAGCTGGGCGACCTGATGGCCCGCACCATCGCCTACGACAAGCGCACCCCCGGCGCCACGGTGTATCCGAACAAGCACTGGGAGTACGCCGTGCTGTTTGATCTGGATCAGGAATCGCCCGACAAGCGCCGCGTGCAGTTCGACGAACGCAGTTCCTGGTTCTATGAGGCGATCGGCATGTCGGTGGGGATGCAGGGCCGGGTGCTGGGTTTTGGTCAGGTGTACCTGGAGGCATCCAAGGACGCCAAGGGCCAGTGGATTGATGGCGGCCGCACCTACCGGATGCGGGTGCCGGCCGGCGCACCGGTGAAGCAGTTCTGGTCGATCACCCTCTACGACAACCTCAGCCGTGGGCCGGTGATCACCCCCCAGGGCGCCGCCGATCTCAGCTCCCGCAAACCCGACCTGGTGACCAACGCCGATGGTTCGGTGGATGTGTTCTTCGGGCCGGTGAAACCCGCCGGCGCCACCAACTGGATCCAGACGATCCCGGGCAAGGGCTGGTTTGCCTACTTCCGCTTCTACGGCCCCACCGAGCCCTACTTCAGCAAGGCCTGGCAGCTCAACGACATCGAACCCCTCAAGCCATGACCCGACTCTTCCCGACATCGCACTCCGGCGGGCGCTGTGCTCTCGCCTGCCTGGCAGGCCTACTGGCTCTGAGCAGCGTGCCTTCTCCCCTGCAGGCGCAGACCGGAGTGAGCGCTCCGGCCCTCGCTCCGATCAGCCAGCCGCGAGGCATCGCGCTCTCCCCCGCAGAAGCCAGGGCGATCGCCAAGGAGGCCTGGCTCTATGCCTATGCGCCGCTCCAGGGCTATCAGACCCTCTGGAATCAAACCCAGAACAAGGCGTTTCCTGGCTACGTGGGCGGCTTCAATCAGTTCCGCCATTACGCCCGCTCTGCCACCCCAGCCGACACCGATATCGTCACCCCCAACAACGACACGCCCTATTCCTGGGCCTGGCTGGATCTGCGGGCCGAACCGATCGTGCTGACGCTGCCAGCCGTGCCGGCGCCTCGTTACTACGTGAACCAGTGGTTTGATCTCTACACCCACAACTTCGCCTACACCGGCGTACGCTCCACCGGTCGCCAGGCCGGCACCTACCTGTTAGCAGGCCCTCGCTGGAACGGCACCGTGCCCAAAAGCATCACTGGAGTGTTCCGCGCTGAGACCGATTTCGTCGGCACCCTCACCCGCACCCAGCTCAACGGACCTGCCGACATTCCTGCGCTGCAGGCGCTCCAGGCCCAATACACCCTCACTCCCCTGTCCCGCTTCACCGGCACGGCAGCCCCAGCCGCAGCCCCGGCGGTGGCCTGGCCCATCTGGGATGCCAACAAAGCCGAAGGAATCGGCTTCATCAGCTATCTCAACGCCCTCCTGCCCTTCATGCCCACCGTGCCATCGGAGCGCCAGATGATGGTGCGCTTCGCGCGGATCGGCATCGGGCCAGGGGTCCCCTTCGATCCAGCCAAGCTCGATCCCTCCATCCGAGCCGCCATGGAGGACGGCGTGGCCAGCGCCGCCCAGGAGCTCAAAGCGAAGGCTCTCACCCAGACAAGCTCCCAGGGCTTCTTCGGCACCAGACAGGAACTGGGGCCTGACTACCTCACCTTCCGCGCCATGGGAGCCATGCTGGGCATCTATGGGAACAGCAGTGAAGAGGCCTTTTACGCCAGCCAACAGACGGGACCAGATGGCAAGGTGCTCGAAGGTCGCAAACGCTGGGTGATGCGTTTTGAGCCGAGCCAGCTGCCACCGGTAACGGAGTTTTGGTCGATAACGATGTACAAGTTGCCGGAGCGCCTGCTCGTGGAGAATCCTCTGAACCGCTATTCAATTGGTGATCGCACACCAGGCCTCAAGCTCGGAGGGGATGGATCCCTAGAGATCTACATCCAGAATGAGAATCCAGGCCCCGACAAGGCCTCGAACTGGCTGCCTGCACCGGCCGGCCCCTTCTTCTTCGTGGCGCGTTTGTATGGCCCCAAGAGTTCAGTTCTGAAGGGAACATGGAAGCTGCCTCAGCTGATAGAAGCAAAGTAAAAGAAAACCCTCCTTGGGGGCGAGCGCATTGAATGCCTTATACCCAACATGCCTCATACCTGCTGCTCAGCTCTTCGCTCCATCAGCACCCTGCCCCTGGGCCTGGCACTGCTGGGGTGCAGAACACGCAACGCCGATCTGTCGACTGTTCGCCGGAAGTTCCAGATCCCTGGGCGCGCGGAGGTCGTCAGCTACGCCGCATCGCCTGCTGATTCGGGCTGATTCGGCCGGGAGGGACTGAAGATCACCATGGTCGTCCAGCTGACCCAAAAGGCCTACAGGGACTACGTGGCTGAGGTGGCGGCCAAGGGGCAGGGCAACGGCAGACGCCCAGTCAGCCCGCCAGCCCCAGCTCCTGCTCCATGCCCGTCACCACCACGTCAGCCACCAGCTGGATGCGGTAGCGGCAGTGCTGGGTGGTGGAGCAGTCGAAGCTGCCGTGCTCCCAGTACTTGTTGCTGCCGGCGCCACCGCCGCAGAGGCCGAAATACTCGCAGCTGCTGCGGCAGCGCTCCACACCGGCGGCGATCTCCGCCGCCACCCGCGCAAACTTCGCCGTGGCCGCCATCCTCTCGAGCGAATCGCTGAACACGTTGCCGAAGCTGAAGTCGCCATACTCCGCCGTGGTCACAGACAGCAGCTCGGGATCAAAGGTGGAGATGTTGCCCGCCGCATCCACGTTCACGATCACGAACGGCGTGTTCATGTCGGTGGCGGCCAGGCGTCCGCCACTGCAGGCCAGGCTGGCCACGCCGTCGAACTCGCGGATGCGCAGGTGGTCGGGCTGCTGGCGGCTGCGCCGCCAGATCGCCGCCATGAAGGCGCGGTAACGCTCCTCCAGCTCCAGCCGCGCTGCGCCGGTGGCCTCAAGGCTGGAGTGGGCGTTGACACCCTCGGTTTCCTCCATGTTGAAACCAACGTCGCCGATGCCGTGCTCCAGGAAGAAGTCGGCCATTGCCTCGGCGTGGTGCAGCGATTCGGCGGTGAGCACGCAGATCACCTGGAAGGGAATCTCCCGCCGCTGCAGCCAGCCGATGCCCCGCATCACGGCGGCATGGGTGGGCAGGCCGGTACGGGTGACGCGGTGGGCGTCGTGCAGGAAAGCCGGGCCGTCCATGCTCACGCCCACGTGGATGCCGTTGCGCGCAAAGCAGTCGCACCAGGCGGCATCGATCGTGGTGGCGTTGGTCTGCAGCGACTGCACCACCGTGGTGGGTGGCAGGCCGCGCTTGGCCAGCAGGGCCTGGATGCGGGCCGTGGCCTCGTCGTAGAAGGCGATCGGCATGGTGAGCGGCTCGCCCGCATGCCAGAGCAGGGTGAAGCCGCCGGCAAACCAGGGGCTCTCCAGCACGCGCTCCACCGCCGCCTCCAGCACCTCAAAGCTGATGCGCCGCCGGTTGCCCCGGTCGGGCAGGTAGCAGTAGTCGCAGTCGAGGTTGCAGAAGGGGGTGGGCTGAACCACCAGCAGCCGCACCGGGCCCCAGTCCTCAGCTGCCATCACCAGGCGTTGCGGAAGCCACCGTTGCGGAAGCCGCCATTGCCCCAGCCGCCGCCGTTGCGGAAGCCACCGTTATGGAAGCCGCCATTGCGGAACCCGCCGTTATAGAAACCGCCATTGCGGAAGCCACCGTTGAAGAAACCGCCATTGCGGAAGCCGCCGTTGCCCCAGCCCACTGCAGGGGCATTCGCGAACACAAAGGAGAGGGCGTCATCCGGCAGGCCATCGGCAGCCGCCAGGGGGTCGCGCTCGCGCACGGCCTCACCGATGCGCTGCAGGCGTTCCTCAAGGCTGAGGTGCACCGCCGCCTCGGGCTGTGGTTGCTGGGCCGTGGCCGCCAGGGCCAGGGCCGCCGCGCCATCCAGGGGCAGGGTGAGCAGGAACAGCAGGCCGAACAGGCGGGAGCGGGAGAGGAACGCCATAGCGGGGGATGGGGTGGAGCGGGGGAAGGGCGGAAGATTGAACGGGGAACGACGGAGACGGCGAAAGCGTCAGGGAGCCGGTGCGGCGGCGGGCACGATGCGGATGGTCTCCACGCCGATCAGCACCCCCGCAAAGATCGCCTGCAGACGGCCCTCCGGCATGCCGATGGCACTATCCGGCCCCAGGATGCGGTTCACGGCCGCCACGGTCTTCGGTTCGCCATCGAGGTACTCCTGCTGCATCCGGGCGATCGCCAGGTTCACCTGATGGCGGAAGGCGGAATCGTTCTGCGGCACCAGGCAGGCCACGCCATACACCTCATAGGGCAGCTCGGGGGTGAGCACCAGGCCCTTGAGGCCCCGGCTCTGGGCCAGGCCTGTGAGCACGAGCGTATCGCCGATCACGCCCTCCACCTTGCCGCTCTGGAGCGCGGTGAGGGCCGCCGGCAGGCTGTCGAAGGGCACCGCCTTCGCCCGGGGCTGCATACCCAGCAGTTCCCCCTCGGCCAGGGAGCTCCGCACCACGCCGATTGAGCGGCCGGCCAGGGCGGCGGGGTTGCCGTCGAAGCGACCCACCGGCGCCAGCAGACGCAGGCCGGAGAGGCCGATGGGCAGCGAGTGGTCGATGCGCATGTCCTGCTCCCAGCTGAAGGGGAAGGCGCAGGCCAGGTCGGCCTTGCCGCTGCTGAGGGCCTGGATCGGGCTGGAGCCGGCCGGCACCGGCTGGAAGCGCACCCTCACCGGACGGCCCACGGCCTGGCTGAGCCCGGCGGCGACGCGCTCGGCCACCAGGGCGCCATAGCCCTCGGGCTGGCGGCCGGGCAGGGCTGTGAGCAGGGGCGGCAGATCGCCATAGCCGCTCAGCACCAGCTCCCCGCTGCGGGCCACCCGATCGAGCACGTCCGCTGCCCGGGCTGGCAGCGCCGGGCCGGCCAGCAGCACACCCGCGGCGCAAGCTGTGGCAGTCCGGGTGGCAATCCGGGTGGTGATGCGACGGGTGATCCGGGAACGACCGAAACGGAACACGGGGGCAGGGGTCGGGAGGGTGTCCGCAGTCTGCACAGCGCATCGCCTGTCGTCGAGGAGGAGGCGCATTCCGTTACCGCGACCCTCACGCCCACACCGGCTCGAAGCGCATGCTCAGGTCCAGCCAGGCACTGCGCGTGGCCGGTGCACTGGTGGAGATCAGATCGATGCCGGTGACGGCATAGGCCCGCAACTGCTCCGGTCGCACGCCCGAGGCCTCCAGCACCAGGCCCGTTGAACCGGCCAGCTGGCGCAGCCGCGGCACCAGGGCCGCCAGCTCCTCGGGCTGGAATTCATCGAGCAGCAGCGCATCGGCACCGGCCCGCACCGCCGCCTCGGCTTCGGCGGCGGTCTCCGCCTCCACGATCACCCGGGCCGGCCAGGGGGCGGCAGCCCGCACCGCGGCGATCGCCGGCCCCACGCCACCGCTCCAGGCCAGGTGGTTCTCCTTGAGCATGGCGGCATCGTCGAGACCGAGGCGGTGGTTGAGGCCGCCACCGCAACGCACGGCGTATTTCTCCAGCACCCGCAGGCCGGGGGTGGTCTTGCGGGTGTCGGCCAGGCGCACGCCGCTGCCCGCCAGCTGGGCCACCAGGGCGGCGGTGGCGGTGGCCACCCCGCTCAGGCGCATCGCCAGATTCAGGGCCGTGCGCTCGCCGGCCACCAGGGCGCTGGCGGCACCCTCCAGCTCCAGCAGCCGCTGGTCGGCGCGCACCGGCTCGCCGTCGGCCACCAGCAAGCGCACCTGCAGCGCCGGATCGAGCAGGCGGAACAGGGGCTCCACCAGCACGCCGCCGCAGAACACGCCGTTGGCCTTGCACTGCCAATGGGCCCGACCCTGGCGGCCGATCAGGGCCGGAGCGGTGAGATCACCCCGGCCCAGATCCTCGGCCAGCCACTGCTCCAGCTGGCGCAGCAGCGCCGGGGTGTTCGGCAGCAGCGCGGCGGGGAAACCGGCCATCAGAGCCAGTACCCGGGCGGCAGCTGGCCGTTCTCGAGGGCGGGCCAGGCCCCGAAGCCGCTGAGGGTGGCGCCGATCAGCTCCAGCAGGCTGCGGGGCTGCTCCAGCTCCTGCCGTGCCGCCCATTCCGCCTCCTCCACCTCGCTCTCCGGCAGGGCCAGGGCGTCCAGCAGCTGGCGGTAGGCGCCCTTTTCGGCCGGGTTGATCGCCGCCGCATCCCCAGGCCGCCGGTTCACGCTCACCATCTGCAGGGCCAGTTTCACCGCCAGCTGGCGCTGGTCGCTGCCCTCGAGGGCGGCCACCAATGGCGCCAGCTCGGCGGCCGTGGGGGGCTCGGTGGCCAACGCGGCGGCCGATGCCGCCGCACCAGCCCCGGTATCGGCCGGCAGCAGGCGCTGCACGAGCTTGTCGATCAGCTCCCGCTCCTCGGCGGCGAAGTCGCCGTCCGCCCAGGCCACCCAGCACACAATGCGCAGCAGCGCCCGCTGGGACGGGCTCAGCCCCTCGATGGGCTGGGGCGACGGCGCGCTGGCGGGATCGGCGGGCATCGGCGGTGGGAAACGGCAGGCCGCCCCCATTGTTCTCCCTGGCCCGCTGTTCTCCCGGGCCCGCTGTTCTCCCGGGCCCGCGCTATCAGCGCTGGTGCTGGAGCAGGCCCAGGGTGAGGTTGGTGGGGTCGGTCTGCAGGTAGAAGTAGCCGCCACCGCCGGCCAGCACCACCACCCGGTAGTTGTAGGCGGTGCCCAGGGCGTCGCGCTGGGCCAGCGTGCCCAGGCAATCGCTGCCGAGCTGCAGCCGGCCGCTGTAGGCCGCCCGCTCCAGCTGGCCGGCGTAGCTCGACACGGCCCAGCCCTGCACGATGCCGCCGCTCCACCACTCCCGCTGCACCACAGCGTTGGACTGCCAGCGGCCGCCCTGCCAGCTGCGGCCCTGCTGCTGGCTGGTCACCAAACCATCGAGCAGGGCGGGGCTGCAGGCGCTGTCCGGTTGGGGCACGTAGCGAAGTGAGAGCACCTCATCGGGCGCCAGCACCAGGGAAGCGCGGGGCAGGCCCCGCTGGTCGAGCGCCACCGACTCGGCCATCACGGAACCAGCCGGTTGCAGCCGTCGCTCCACCGTGGCCCAGCAGTGGGCATCGGCCTTCCACAGACCGCTGGTGCGGGCCTCCTCGAAGCGCTGCCCCTGGCGGCGGTAGAGCACCCCCTCCACGCGGCCGTCGGCGTGCCAGCGCTCCTGCAGCAGAACCGCCACCGGCTCACCACGGTGCTCGCCGCTGCCCAGCAGCACATAGCGGCCAGGGCGCGGGGCGGCGCAGCTCTCCAGACCCGCGGGCGCCGGCGGCGAGGAGGAGGAGGCGGCGGCGGGCAAGGCCATCGGCAACGGCAGCAGGGCAGCGAGCAGGGCCAGCCGGAGGGCAGAGAAGGGCATGGGCGGCAGGGCGCGGCAGATGCCTCCGGGTCTAGGCCCGACAGCGCGATCCGGCCAGGCGGGGTCGGCATGCCAGACAGCCCTACTTGCCGATGCAGAACCGGGCGAACACCCGATCGAGCACCGCTTCGCTCACCTCCTCGCCGGTGATCGCGCCCAGGGAGCGCACGGCAGCGCGCAGGTCGATCGTCCAGAAATCCCAGGGGAGCTGCTGTTCGGCCGCCGTCAGGGCCCGCTCCAGGCTGGCCGCAGCCGCCGCAGCCAGGTCGCGCTGGCGCTGGTTGAGGGCCACCTGCAGACCCTCCAGCGGCCCGGCGCCGCAACAGCGCAGCAGGGCGGCCTCCAGCGCCGCCAGCCCCTCGCCGCTGAGGGCGGAGAGGCTCAGGTCCGCCGGCGGCGGCAGGGCGGCGGCACCGGTCTCCAGCCCGGCCGGGATGCCGGCCGCATCGGCCTTGTTGCCCACCAGCAGCAGGGGAACGCCGGCGGGCACTTGCTGGCGCAGGACCTCGTCGTCCGCCGTCCAGCCGGCGGCCAGATCGAACAGCAACAGCACCGCGTCAGCGGCCGCCAGCGCCTCGCGGCTGCGGGCGATGCCCAGCTGCTCCACCCGATCGCTGGTGGGGCGGATGCCGGCGGTGTCGAGCAGGGTGAGCGGCACACCGTCGAGCACCAGCTCGCTCTCCAGCAGGTCGCGGGTGGTACCGGGCAGGTCGGTCACGATCGCCCGCTCGCGGCGGCTGAGCCGGTTGAGCAGGCTCGATTTGCCCACGTTCGGCCGGCCCACGATCGCCACCCGCAGGCCCTCGCGCAGCAGCTCCCCCTGGCGGGCCTCAGCCACCAGCTGCTCCAGCTCGCTGCGCACCGCCGCCAGCTCGGCCGCCACCGCCGCGCCATCCAGGGGCGGCAGGTCCTCTTCGAAATCCACACGCGCCTCCAGTTCGGCCAGCTGGTCGAGCAGGCGGCCGCGCAGGGCGACCATGCGCCGCTGCAGGCCGCCGTCGATGCCGGCCATCGCCAGCTGGGCGGCCCGGCGGCTGCGGGCACTCACCATCTCGCCGATGGCCTCGGCGCGGGTGAGGTCGAGGCGGCCGTTGAGAAAGGCCCGCTGGCTGAACTCCCCGGGCAGGGCGCGGCGCGCCCCCGCCGCCAGCACCAGCTCCAGCACCCGCCGCACCGCCACCAGGCCGCCGTGGCAGTGCAGCTCCACCACGTCCTCCCGGGTGAAGCTGCGCGGCGCCTGCATCAGCAGCAGCAGGGCCTCGTCCACCCGCTCACCGCTGGCGGGATCCACCACGTGGCCATAGAGCACCCGGTGGCTCTCCCATTGCTGCCGGCCCGGTGCGGCAAAAAGGGTGCGGCCGATCGCCAGCGCCCGGGGCCCGGAGATCCGTACGATCGCCACACTGCCCTGGCCCGGAGCCACGGCCGTGGCCACGGCGGCAATGGTGTCTGCCGCTCCCGCTGCAATCTCTGCCATGCCCCCATTTCAGCCCCCCATCCCCTCCCTGGGGGCTGCTCTCAGCCGACTCGGTGAGCGCGCCAGAGCGCTGATCGCCTGGCTCTGGGCCCAGGAGGGCAGCCACGGCCAGCGGGCCCGGGGGCTGGCGGCCGGCATCTTCTGCGGCTGTTTTCCCTTCTTCGGCTTGCAGACCCTGCTGGGCATAGGCCTGGCCACCCTGGTGCGGGGCAACCACCTTCTGGCCGCTGCCGGCACCTGGATCAGCAACCCCTTCACCTACGTGCCCCTCTACTGGTTCAACTACTGGCTGGGCTGCTTGCTGCTGGGGCCGGGCCAGGGCTGGCCGGGGCTCGGAACCCTGCAGGCCGAGGGTCTGAAGCAGCTGGGCTGGAGCGTGGCCAGCCGGCTGTTGCTGGGCTCCACCCTGGTGGGTGCCGCCAGCGCGGTGGCCGGCGGCTGGCTCTTCTGGTGGTGGCTGGAGCGGGAACAGCGCCAGCGCGGCTGAGGCCCCCGGACCGGCTCAGGGGCTGGATGGGCCCGGGCAGAGCATCAGGTCGATGCAGCCGCCCTTGGGCTCGGCCCATTCCCTGAATTCCGCCGCCAGGGCCCGCTGCTCCGGCCCCTGGGCCTGCAGCAGCTGGAGACGGTCATGCACCAGGGCCAGGGTGTGGTCGATCAGCTGGGCCGCCTGTTCGGATGTCATGGGGAAGCACAACGCTGGGGGCGTCGTAGGCGTGGCGCCCCGGGACTGCTGTCGCCTTTGCCACGCCGAGCCGGCCAGATGGGCAGACCCTCACAGAACCGCTTGCAGGCAAGGGCTTTCAGCCTGTCAGCCAGCCCTCAACCGATGCCGGTGCGGGCGATGTCCAGCACGTCGGCCATCGAGCGGATCTGGTTGAGGGTGGCCGCCAGTTGGCTGGCGCTCTCCAGCTCCACCCGCAGGTCGATGCGGGCGGGCTTGCCGGGGTTGGTGCGCACGCGGGCGTCGCTCACGTTGATGCGGTGGTCGGAGAGGCGGGTGAGGATGTCCTTGAGCACGCCCACCCGGTCGAGCACCTCGATGCGCAGCTGCACCGGATAGCGCCGCAGGCTGATCGCCCCGGGGTTCCAGCGCACGGGCAGGCGCCGCTCCACCGGCATCTGGGCCAGGTTGGCGCAGTCCTGGCGGTGGATGGTGATGCCGTGGTTGCCCAGGGCCACCGCCCCCAGGATCGACTCGCCGGGGAGCGGGCTGCAGCAGCCGCCCAGCCGGTATTCCAGCCCCTCCAGGCCCAGGATCGGGCTGAGCTCGCCCTGCTGCAACTGGCTGGCCGGGCGGGAGGCCGTGGCACTCTCAGCCTGGGCGGAGACGTTGCGGGCCAGGTCCTCGTTGCTGAGCGGCGGCGCAGCGCTCTCAGAAGCAAGCCGCAGCTCCTCCCGCAGCCGGTTGAGCACCTGATGCAGGGTGACCCCGCCGAAGCCGAGCGAGGCGAGCAGATCCTCGGTGCCGATCAGATTGCAGCGGCGGGCCACCTTGACCATCGCCTCGCCGTTGAGCAGGGCGTCGAAGCCATCCCGGCCCAGTTCCCGCTCCAGCATTTCGCTGCCGCGCTGGATGTTCTCGTCGCGGTGGCTCTTCTTGTACCACTGGCGGATGCGGTTGCGGGCCGTGGGGGTGGCCACGAAGTTGAGCCAGTCGAGGCTGGGATGGGCGTTCTTGCCCGTGATCACCTGCACGAAATCACCGTTCTGCAGCGGCGTGGCCAGGGGCGAGAGGCGGTCGTTGATGCGCACCCCCTGGCAGTGATTGCCCACCTCGGAGTGGATGCGGTAGGCGAAATCCACCGCCGTGGAGCCCTTGCGCAGGCCCACCACATCTCCCTTGGGGGTGAACACGAACACCTCTTCATCGAAGAGGTCTTCCTTGATCGAGCGCAGGAAATCGCCGCTGTCATCGCCGACGCCATCGCGCTGCCAGTCCACCAGCTGGCGCAGCCAGTTGAAGCGCGCCGCCTCGGCATCGGCGGCCGCCGGCGAGCCGCCCTCCTTGTACTTCCAGTGGGCGGCAATGCCGTATTCGGCCACCTGGTGCATGTCGGTGGTGCGGATCTGCACCTCGATCGGCCGGTGGCGGCCGATCACCGCCGTGTGCAGCGACTGGTAGCCATTGGGCTTGGGCAGACCGATGTAGTCCTTGAAGCGGCCCGGAATCGGCCGGAAGGTGTCATGCACCACCGCCAGGGCCCTGTAGCAGCTCTCCAGGTTGGGGCAGAGGATGCGCAGGGCCGCCACGTCGTAGATCTCGTGGAAGGCCTTCTGCTGGCGCTGCATCTTGCTCCAGATGCCATAGAGGTGCTTGGGCCGGCCGCTCACCTCACAGCTGTCCAGCCCCACCGCCGCCAGCCGGTCGCGCAGCAGCTGCACGGTCACCGCCAGCCGATCCTCCCGCTCGCTGCGCTTGGTGGCCACCTGCTGCTGCACGTCGCGGTAGGCCTCGGGCTCGAGGATCTTGAAGGCCAGGTCCTCCAGTTCCCACTTGAAGCGGCCAATGCCCAGCCGGTTGGCCAGGGGCGCGTAGATCTCCCGCGTCTCGCGGGCGATGCGCAACTGCTTCTCCGGTTTGAGCGCCCCCAGGGTGCGCATGTTGTGCAGGCGGTCGGCCAGCTTCACCAGCACCACGCGGATGTCGCTGGCCATCGCCAGGAACATGCGGCGGAGGTTCTCCGCCTGGGCTTCGGTCTTGTTGGTGAAGTGGATGCCGCCGAGCTTGGTCACGCCCTCCACCAGGGCCCGTACCTCGGCGCCGAAGTGGCCCTCGATCTCCTCCGGGGTGACGTCGGTGTCCTCCACCACGTCGTGGAGGAAGCCGGCGGCGATCACCCCGGCGCTGGCGCCGATGTCGCGCAGCAGGTCGGCGACGGCGATCGGATGGATGATGTAGGGCTCGCCGCTGGCGCGGAACTGGCCCTGATGGAGCTGGAAGGCGAAATCAAAAGCCGAGGCCAGCAGGGCCTCGGCATCGGTGGGACAACTCTCTCCCGCCCCGGGGGGAACATGGTCGATGCAGCGCTGTAACCACTCCGGCAACGGCACGCCGTAGTCGGCCGGCGTGTGGATGGGAGGTCGTGTGGGCGGGTCGCCGGCCAGGTTCGGAGGATCAGCGGTCGCCCGAGCCGTGTTCGCCCGAGCCGTGATGACTCCCGGTGCGGGCTCCGCAGCCCTGAGGGCCTGCGGAGAGGGATCCAGATCGGTGACCGCCCGGAGCATGCGACCCTGCGCAGTCACCTCATCGTATGCAGCCGCTGCCACCATCGGCAGCAGATCTGCGTCCGCGCACCCAAGCTAGGGGCCATGACCCAGCCCGTTCTCCGCCTTGCCGGCCTCAGCGTGCGCTACCCCCAGGCGGAGCGCTTCACGCTCCAGCAGCTCGATCTGGAGCTGAACCCCGGGGAGACCCTGGCCCTGGTGGGCCCCTCCGGCTGCGGCAAGAGCACCGTGGCCCGGGCAGTGCTGCAGCTGTTGCCCCCGGGCAGCAGCTGCACGGGCAGCGTGCTGCTCGCGGGCCAGGACCCTCGCCAGCTGGCCCGCGCCGACCTGCGCCGCCTGCGGGGCGAGGCGGTGGGCCTGGTGTTCCAGGACCCGATGACCCGTCTCAATCCCCTGCTCACGATCGGAGGCCATCTGGCCGACACCCTGGCCGCCCACCGGCCAGCCTGGCGGCGCCCGGAGGTGCGCCGCCAGGCGGAGGAGCTGCTGGAGCGGGTGGGCATCAGCCCGCAGCGCTACGGCAGCTACCCCCATGAATTCAGCGGCGGCATGCGCCAGCGCCTGGCGATCGCCCTGGCCATGGCCCTGCGGCCGCCCCTGGTGATCGCCGACGAGCCCACCACCAGCCTGGATGTGGCGGTGGCGGGCCAGGTGATGGCGGAACTCACCCAGCTCTGCCGGGAAGCGGGCAGTGCCCTGCTGCTGATCAGCCACGACCTGGCGATGGCCGGGCGCTGGTGCGACCAGATCGGAGTGCTGGACGAGGGCCGGCTGATCGAGCGCGCCCCCTCCTTCCAGTTGCTCACCTCCCCCCGCTCAGCCCTGGCCCAGCGCCTGGTGGCCCGGGCCCGGGAGCGGGAGGGGCGCGACAGCCAACCGCCCCAGGCCGCGCCCCTGCTGCTGGAGATCGAGGCGCTGCGCTGCTGGCACCCGCTGCCGGGCCTGCCCTGGCAGCGCCAGTGGCTGAAGGCCGTGGACGGGGTGAGCCTGCGGCTGCAGCAGGGCGAGACGATCGGCCTGGTGGGGGCTTCCGGCTGCGGCAAGAGCACCCTCTGCCGGGCCCTGATGGGCCTGGCGCCGGTGCGGGGCGGGGCGGTGCGCCTGGAGGGGGTGGACCTGCAGCAGTTGAAGGGAGGTGCGCTGCGGCGGGCGCGGCGGGCGATCCAGATGGTGTTTCAGGACCCACTGGCCTGTCTCAACCCGCAGATGCGGGTGGGGGAGGCGATCGCCGATCCCCTGCTGATCCACGGCCTGGCCAGCCGCGCCGCCGCCCGGCAGCGGGCCCGGGAGCTGCTGGAGGCCGTGGGACTCACGCCGCCCGAGGCCTTCGAAAACCGCCTGCCCCGCCAGCTCTCCGGGGGGCAGCAGCAGCGGGTGGCGATCGCCCGCGCCCTGATCCTGGAGCCGAAGGTGCTGCTCTGCGATGAGAGCGTGAGCATGCTCGACGCCGAGGTGCAGGCCGATGTGCTCGACCTGCTGCGCGGGCTGCAGGCCCGCCTGGGCCTGGGCATGCTGTTCGTGACCCACGACCTCTCGGTGGCCAGCGGCTTCTGCCACCGGGTGATCGTGCTCGACGGTGGCCGGATCGTGGAAGAGGGGCCCGGCTCCCGCCTGCTGGCCGACCCCCAGGCGGCGATCACCCGCACCCTGGTGGAGGCCTGCCCGAGGCTGCCGGTTTAGGCGGCCAGGCTCCACCAACGGGGCTTCATGAAGTAGTCCTCGTCCTCGTACTCCACCAACGCGCCGTCGGCGAACGCCACCAGGTCGGCCGGCGACACGGTGAAACCCAGCTCGCGGGCCATCGCCGCCACCTCATCGGCATCCGCCGCCCGGGTGGTGGAGAGCTGCTCCTCCAGGGCGGCGTCCTGCTGCACCCGCTGGATGAAGGCCTGGAGATCGCTCTGCGCCATGGAACGGGATACAACCGGCAACACCGCTGCAGTCTGGGGGTCGGGGTGCTGGCGGCGAAGCACGGCGAGCAGTTTGTCAAACACCGCCGGCAGCGGCGCCTCGCACACCATCCGCTCGCCCGATACCGGGTGGTTGAGCCCCAGCTGCACCGCATGCAGGGCCTGGCCAGGGAGGGCCACCGGCAGGCGCCGGGCCCGGGAGTAGGTGGGATCGCCCACGATCGGGTGGTTGATGTGGGCGCAGTGCACCCGGATCTGGTGGGTGCGGCCGGTGTCGAGCTTGAAGCGCAGCAGGGCGTAGTCGCCCAGGCGCTCGATCACCCGCCAGTGGGTGCAGGCGTGGCGGCCGCTGGCGTCGTCGACCACGGCATATTTCTTGCGGTCGGCGGGGTGGCGGCCGATGGCGCCCACGATCGTGCCGGCATCGGCGGCCGGCTGGCCATGCACCACGGCCAGGTATTCGCGCGAGGCGATCCGCTTCTGGATCTGCACCTGCAGCTTCACCAGGGCTTCCTGGCTCTTGGCCACCACGATGCAGCCCGTCGTGTCCTTGTCGAGCCGGTGCACAATCCCGGGCCGCAGCTCGCCGCCGATGCCCGGCAGGTCGGGGCAGTGGTGCAGCAGGCCGTTCACCAGGGTGCCGTGCTTGTTGCCCGGCGCCGGATGCACGGTGAGGCCGGCGGGCTTGTTGAGCACGATCAGGTGTGCGTCCTCGAACAGCACATCGAGGGCCATGGCCTCGGGCTTGAGGTAGTCGAGCGGCTCGGGCGGCGGCATCCAGAGCTCCACGATGTCGCCCTGGCGCAGGGGGGTCTTGGCCCGGCCAGTGACGGCGTTCACGCGCACATAGCCGGCGTCAATGAACTTCTGGATGCGCGAGCGGCTCTGCTCCGGCCGCTGGGCCACCAGCCAGCGATCCAGCCGCATCGGCATGGGCCTGGGATAGGTGAGGGTGAGCAGCTCGCCTTCGCCCTGGCCGAATCCCTCCATCTGCCCACCGGTGCTGGTGCCCCTGCAGCCTGCCAGTTCACCCGCGAGGCCTGAGTTGATCGATCTGGGTCAAACGCCGCTGCCATAGTGAGGGACCCGATCGGTGGTGTACCGGGCCTTGGACGGTGTTGCCGATCGCGCTGTGCTGGAGGCCCGGCGGGATCTGCTGCTCTGCCTGCTGCGGGATCAGCAGGTGCTGGTGGCTGTGTACCCCAGGTTTCTGGCCCTCAGCCTGGCCTTCCGTTCCGGGGCTGGCGATGGCTCCCCCCTGAAAACCCTCGTGTTTGCCACCTCCGCGGCCGAGGGGCTGGCCCAGCTGGCGCAGGCCCCAGGCCCCTTCCACCTGCTGGTGAGCGAACACCTGGCCGATGGCCCGGGCCTGGACCTGATCCGGGCCGCCAAGGCCCGCTCCCCCGAGCACCGCTGCCTCCTGGTGCTCACCCACAACCATCGCGTGCTGGTGCAGGCCGCCCTGGAGAGCGGGGCCGATGCCCTTGTGCAGGAGGAGAGCCTGGGGCGCACCGGGGCCCTGGTGTTTGCGGTGGAGCAGGTGCTCAAGGGCCACACCTTCGTGGATCCGACCCTGGAACAGGAGCCCCCGGAGGTTGGAGCGGAGCCTCTCAGCCAGCTCACCCCCAGGGAGGTGTCCGTGCTGCAGCTGGTGGCCCATGGCCTCAGCAACCGGGAAATCGGCGAGCAGCTCCTCATCGCCACCACCACTGCCCGCGACCACGTGCAGGACATCCTGCGGCGGCTGGGAGTGCGGAGCCGGGCAGCGGCGGCCGTCGAGGGAGTGCGGCGGGGCTACTGCCACTGACAGGCGACACGCCCACGGACCCGGCCGTCATCAAGGCTGGCAAGGGGGTGCCCGGACGGGGCCAGTTGTTGCTGGATGGGCAGTTGGTGGGCCAGGCAGACTTCGCAGCCACGGGTGCCGATCCAGGATGGGGATGCGGAGCTGCGTCGGATCCTCAGCCGGCATTGAGGGCGGGGGGCGCCTCGAAAAGGGTCATCGCTGCAGGAGAGCCCGCCGGAAGGCAGCCGTTGGGAGGATCGGTGCGTTGTGCCCCAGATCAGCCACCACCACCAGCTCCGCCACGCCGGGTGAAAAGGCCCGGTGAAGCGCGCGTGCATGGCGGGGCGGCACAACCTTGTCGTTGGCCGCCGCCACGATGGTGGTGGGGGCTTGTACCCGGGGGGCTTCCGCTGCCGCATCCCAGCGATCCTGCAGCAGGAGGTCGATCGGGAGCCAGGGCATGGCGCCGCGGGCCACCGCCAAAAGGCTGTCGAAGGGCACCAGCAACACCAACCGTTGGACGGGCTGCGTGGCGGCCAGATGCACCGCGGGCCCGGTGCCCAAGCTGCGGCCCACCACCGAGATGGCGCTGTGGTGCTGGGACACGAGGGCATGGAGGGCCTGGGCATCGGCGCGGATGGCTGCTTCGCTGGGGGTACCTTGGCTGCCGCCATAGCCGCGGTAGTGGAGCAGGTAGAGGGCGGTATCGGGCAGCAGGGCGGCCAGGTCTGCCCGGGTGAGGGACACATCCTCGGCATTCCCGCCGAAGTAGATCAGGGCCCTGGGGCCCGGATGGGGCCGGTGGGCCACGAGAACCTTGGTGCCGGCCACCTGCAAAACCAGTTGCTGGGTGGGATCAGCGGCGGGCTGGGGAAAGTAGATGAAGTTGCGCTGGGTGGCGCCCATCAGCAGGCACACCGCCCCGTAGCCCAAGGCGACACACGCGGCCCATCCCTGCCAGCTGGCAATCGTCATCCATCCAGGCTCGCACCAGGGGCCAGGGCCAGCCATTCCCTGCAAATGTTCCCTGCAGATGAAGGATGGACCGGGCCTGGGCCCCGTTCGTAGGACTCCGCTACAGACCCGGAGCCCCCATGGTTCAGACCCCGTCGTCCCCCATCAGCGTGGCGATCAGCGGCAAGCGCTGGTGGAAGGGCTTCACGGCCGAGCTCACCATCACCAACACCAGCGGCCGGGACCTGGCCAGCTGGAGCACCACCTTCGACACTCCCCATCGCATCACCGGAACCCCCTGGGGAGTGACGCTCACCAGCGTGGAGCTGGGGAACGGCCTCATCCGCTACACCCTCACCGGCAGCGGCTGGGGTGCCTCGCTGAAGGCTGGGGCCTCCGTGAAGGTGGGCTTCAACGGCAGCCAGGGCGTCGGAATCGGCAACGAAGGCGCCCTCACCGCCGATCTGCTGCTGGCGCCAGGCACAGCACCCAGCCCTGCTCCGAGCCCGGAAGCTCCGCCCTCGCCCACGCCCACGCCGGCCCCCGCCACCCTCCAGGTAGTGGTGGGCGGCACCCGCTGGTGGAACGGCTTCACCGCCGAGCTCACCATCACCAACAACAGCGGCAAGGACCTGAAAAGCTGGAGCACCAGCTTCGACTCTCCCCATCAGGTGAGCGGAGCGCCCTGGGGGGCGACCCTGAGCCGGGTGAACCTGGGGGCGGGATTGACCCGCTACACCCTGACGGGCAGCGGCTGGGCTGCCGGGCTGAAGGCCGGCGCCTCCGTGAAGGTGGGCTTCAGCGGCAGCCAGGGGATCAGCATCGGCAACGAGGGGGCCCTCACAGCGGCCCAGCTCTTTGGCACCGTTGCTCCTCCTTCTCCACCCAGCCAGCCAACGCCTCCCACCCCGGAGCCGCCGTCGTCCGAGCAGGGGTATGGCGAAGCCCTGCGGCAATCCTTTCTCTTCTATGAGGCCCAGCGCTCCGGGGATCTCGATGAGGCCAGCAACCGCATTCCATGGCGTGGCGATTCCGGCCTGCGGGATGGGCGCGACGGGGTGTATTTCGGGGATCGCACCTCGGCCAACCTGCAGGCGGGGCTGAGCCTGGATCTCACCGGCGGCTATCACGATGCCGGCGACCACGGCAAATTTGGCCTGCCCCTGGCCACCACCCTCTCCACCCTGGCATGGGGCGGGCTGGCCTTCGAGCGCGGCTACACCGCCACGGGCCAGCGCGATGAGCTCCTGAGCACCGTGAAATGGGGCACCGACTATCTCCTCAAGGCCCATGGCACCGATGCCACAGGGGCCACCCGCTACTTCGTGGCCCAGGTGGGCCATGTGCCCGCCGACCATGCCCTCTGGAGCGCCCCGGAGAGCCAGACCATCCCCCGTCCCGCCATGGCGGTGACCCCCACCAAGCCAGGGTCGGACGTGGCGGCGGGCAGTGCGGCGGCCCTGGCCTCCGCTTCCATCCTCTTTCGCCGCAACGGCGAGGTGGCCTACGCAGACACCCTGCTGAGCCACGCTGAATCCCTTTATCGGTTCGCCGACACCTACCGGGGCAAGTATTCCGATTCCCTGCGGGAAGTGCGGGATTATTACAACTCCTGGAGCGGCTACAACGACGAACTGAGCTATGGGGCGGCCTGGCTGGCCCGGGCCCGCGAGGCGGCCGGCGCTGATGGCAGCGCCTATCGCAACCAGGCGCTGCAGATCTATCGCCAATCCATCGGCGGCCTGGGCAGGGGCTGGACCCTCAACTGGGATGATGTGTCCTACGGCACGGCGGTGCTGCTCGCCCAGGACACGGGCGACAGCAAGATCCAGGCCGATGTGCGCGGTTGGCTGGACAGCTGGGTGGAGGGCACCAATGGCGTGCAGATCACGTCCGGGGGGCTGCGCCACATCAGCCAGTGGGGCTCCCTCCGCTATGCCGCCAACACGGCCATGGTGGCCGGTGTGGTGGCCGACAGCCTGATCGATCCTGGTGGTACCTATTCCAAGCTGGCGGCCGACACCATCGACTACATCCTGGGCGACAACCCCCGTGGCTCAAGCTATGTGGTGGGCTACGGCACCAACTCGCCCCGGCAGCCCCATCACCGGGGGGCGTCCGGCGTGGGCTGGGAGGGCTTCCGCAATGGCCTGCCCAACGCCCACACCCTCTACGGCGCCCTAGTGGGCGGGCCCGATCGTCCCAACGACTTCTCCTATGCCGACGTGCGCAGCGATTACATCCGTAACGAGGTGGCCATCGACTACAACGCCGGCTTCAGCGGGGCCTTGGCCTTTATGAGTCAGCAAGCGATGGGATTGTGAGGTTGGCATGCACGTATCAGGACTCAGGCATTCCTCAGTCCGAGAGCGGCAGCAGTTTCGGCACGCACCTTGGTGAGCAGCGCCTCGTCCTGCTTGAGATCATGTCCATAGGAAGGGATGATTTCACACATTTTTGCCTTCCAATCACCAACGAGATCATCACGCAAGACGGTCTCAATCATGGTCACCATGATGTAGGTGGCCGTCGAGGCGCCTGGCGATGCGCCAAGCAGGGCCACCAACGTTCCGTCAGCTGCAGCCACGATCTTGGTGCCAAACTCAAGCTGACCAGCGAAGTGCTTCTCTCTTTCGATAATCTGCACTCTCTGACCTGCAACCGCCAGTTCCCAGTCTTCCTCGTTGACGTTTGGATAATACTGCCTCAGAATCTTGAAGCGATGGGCCTTGCTCTGCAGAACCTGACCCAACAGATATTCCTCCAACGGGAAGTTATCTTTGGCTACAGAAAGCATCGGCAGAAGGTTGGCCAGGCGCAGCGATCGGGGTAGATCGCAGTAGGAGCCATGCTTCAGGAATTTGGTGGAGAATCCCGCATAGGGCCCGAACAGGAGCCACCGCTTGCCCTCAATGATGCGGGTGTCGAGGTGGGGCACCGACATAGGCGGTGAACCGGCTGCCGCCTTGCCATAGACCTTGGCACTGTGTTGATTCACCACCTCAGGCTTGTCGCAGCGCAGCCACACCCCGCTGACCGGGAATCCGGCAAAGCCATGGGATTCCGGGATGCCGGATTTCTGCAACAGGGTGAGGGCAGCACCACCGGCACCGAGAAAAACGAAACGCGCGTCAACCATGCGCTCGCTGCCCGAAACCGCATGGCGCACAACCACCCGCCATCCCCCCTCGGGCCGGCGCTCCAGGTTGATCACATCTTCATCGAAGTGCACCTTGAAATCGTCGTGCTTGCGCAGCACAGCGAGCAGGTTGCTGGTGAGAGCGCCGTAGTTCACATCAGCGCCGTTGCCCATATGGGTGGCAGCAACCGGTTGCCCGGGGTCACGCCCCTCCATCACCAGGGGAGCCCATTCCGCGATCCTGGCATGATCTTCTGAATACTCCATACCGCGGTAGCAGTGATGGGCACTCATCAAGGCATGGCGCTTCCTGAGAAAGTCCTGGTTATCACGACCCATCACAAAGCTCATGTGAGGCACTGGATGGATGAAGCTGTCGGCTGAAGCGATCAGCCCTTTGCTCACCAGATACGACCAGAACTGGCGGGACAGATCAAATTCAACATTCACTTCCAGAGCTGTGGAGATATCCACCGTGCCGTCCTTGCGCATCGGTGTGAAATTCAGCTCACAGTTGCCCGCATGACCCGTGCCGGCGTTGTTCCAGGCGCCGGAGCTCTCCTGGGCCTCCTGGGGCATGCGCTCGATCATCTCGATCGCCAGGTCGGGCTTGAGCTCCTTGAGGAAGACGCCCAGCGACGTGCTCATGATGCCGGCTCCCACCAGGAGCACATCCACCGATTCGCGGTTCATGCCTGCACCTCTGCTGTGAAGCGAACGTCGGCTCCAGGAGCCAGCACCACATACACGCGGCGCCAGGGCTCTTGATCAAGCAGCCGCCAGGAGTGACCGCCTCCTGCCGTATCTTCGGCCAGCAGCAGGATCGAGGGGTCCAGGGTGAAATGCTTGTCTTCTCGGGTGACGAAATCGAGCGTGCCGCTCAAAGTGATCACAAATTGGCGAGCTGGTGCCGTGTGCCAATCAAATGAACCCCCCGAATCTGTTTGCTGCAACGACATACTCACGACATCCATCTTATGGCTCAGAAAATCACCGCGGGCGCCAACCCGAAGATCGATCACACCGCTTTGGAAATGGGACTGGCCATCATCACCAGTCCACAAACGGATACATTTCAGCATGTTGCGCTAAGCCAAGCAGCCTTTCCTACCCAATCTAAATCGACCGATTAACTGGGCGAGGATCGTTGCGAACGTTTATAATAGAAGAGATGGCCGATATCGACCAATGACGGACATGCGCAGTGAATCCGACAGCCTCGGCGCGGTGGCCGTCCCTGCCGACCGGCTATGGGGGGCCCAGACCCAACGATCTCTGGAACATTTCAGCATCGGCAAGGACCTGATTCCCGCCGAACTTGTGTGCGCCTATGCCCAGCTCAAAAAAGCGGCCGCCAACGTGAATCATGCCCATGGCCGGCTTGCGGACAATGTTCATCAGTTGATTGTGCAGAGCTGTGCGGAGATCCTCACAGGCCAGCATCAGGAGATGTTTCCCCTGCACGTGTGGATGACCGGGTCCGGTACCCAGTTCAACATGAACGTGAATGAGGTGATCTCCAACCGCAGCTGCCAGATCGCCGGCACGCCACTGGGCAGCAAGACACCCGTGCATCCCAATGACCATGTGAATATGTCGCAGTCGTCGAACGACACCTTTCCGACGGCGATGCATCTCGCGGCGGCGGTGGAAACCGTCACCCGCCTGATTCCGGCGGTTCAGGCGTTGCATGATGCCATCGCCGCCAAGGCGGAGCTCTGGGCCGACATTGTGAAAATCGGGCGCACCCACATGCAGGACGCCACGCCCTTGACACTCGGTCAGGAATGGTCTGGTTACAGCGGCATGCTCGCCGATGATCTCGAGCGGCTGCGCGATGCGCTCAAGGGTGTCTATCAACTGGCGATCGGTGGCACCGCAGTGGGCACCGGACTCAATGCATGCATAGGCTTTGCCGAAGAAACAGCAGCAGAACTCGCCAGGCTGACCGGCCTTCCATTCGTCTCCGCTATCAATAAGTTCACCGTGCAGGGCGCGCACGATGCCTTGGTGCAGCTGTCAGGCACCTTCCGAACCCTCGCCGTGTCACTTTACAAGATCGCCAACGATATTCGGCTGATGTCCTGCGGACCACGCGCCGGTTTTGCTGAGCTGCAGATCCCGGCCAATGAGCCCGGCTCATCGATCATGCCGGGCAAGGTGAATCCAACCCAGTGCGAAGCACTTACTATGCTGGCGGTTCAGGTGATGGCCAACGATGTGGCCGTTGGTTTCGGAGGAGCAAGTGGCTACTTGGAGATGAATGTCTACAAACCACTGATCATTCACAATATCTGCAATTCGATCACATTGATCACCGACGGTTGCACAAACTTCCGCAAGTTTCTGATCGAAGGGTGTGAACCCAATCGTGAAAAGATTACGGCTTATGTTGAGAGTTCCCTGATGCTGGCAACAGCCCTATCTCCCGTAATTGGCTATGACAAAACAGCTCAGATCACCCACCACGCACTAGATAAAAACCTCACACTCAAGCAAGCTGCCATGGATCTTGGCCTGGTGAGCGAAGCTGATTTTAACCGCATCGTTGATCCCACAAAAATGACAGGCCCATCCAACATCAAGGGCTGAATAATCAGCCACAGCCAGGCCTGATCAGATAGCAAGGGCAGCTCTAGCTGAGAAGCCTACGAAAAACGTTGGTATCTGCCAGATCAATCAGCTCTTCACCGCGGCCCGAGAGGATGGTACGCAAGGCAAACAGGGAAAAGCCCTTGGCCTGTTCCACCGTGATCGTCGGCGGAATGATCAGCTCTTCGCGAGCCGTCACCACATCAACCAAGGCAGGACCGTCGTGGGCAAACGCGGCACGTAGGGCTGATTCGAGATCATCAGGCTTGTCCACACGCTGGCCGAATAAGCCGATCGACCTGGCCACCTCAGCAAAGTCGGGGTTATCAAGATCAGTACCAAAGTTAACAAAGCCATTAGCCTTCATTTCCAGCTCCACAAAATTGAGCGAGGAATTGTTGAAGACAACAATTTTCACCGGCAGCCTGTTCTGACGTAGTGTCAGCAGCTCGCCCATCAACATCGCAAGTCCTCCGTCCCCCGCCAGCGCAACCACCTGACGCTCTGGGAATGCCGACTGGGCGCCAATCCCCTGGGGCAGGGCGTTGGCCATCGTGCCGTGCGTGAAAGAGCCGATCAGACGGCGACGACCATTCATGCGCAGATAGCGGGCAGCCCAACCGGTGGGCGACCCCACATCCGGAATGAAAACCGCATCATCAGAGGCCAGATCGCTGACCATGCGGGTCAGGTATTGCGGGTGAATCGGCGACCTGTTGTGATCATTAATGGCCAGGTCATCGAGCCCTTTTCGGGCTTGAACGTAGTGATCTCTGGAGGAATCTAGATGCTGCGTATCGGGGTGATCCTTGAGCATGGGCAGGAGGGCCTGCACTGTGTCCTTCACGCTACCCACAAGGCCGATATCAATCGGGGTTCGCCTGCCCAGATTCTCACCTCTGATATCAACCTGAATGATTTTTGCCTTGGAAGGATAAAACTGTCGATAGGGAAAGTCGGTGCCAAGCAGGAGCAAAACATCGCAGCTTTCAATCGCCCTGTAGCCGGATGTGAAGCCAAGCAGGCCAGTCATGCCGACGTCATAAGGGTTGTCATATTCAATGAACTGCTTACCCCGCAAAGCATGAACCACCGGTGCCTTCAGCTTCTCGGCAATCGCCAACAACTCGCGGTGGGCCCCTTCAACACCTGCTCCGCCAAATATGGTGACTTTTTTGGCTGCATTGAGCAGATCAGCGGTCACCTTCAGCCCATCATCGGTTGGACGCAGGACCCGTGGCACGTATCGGATCGGAGCTGATGGGCGATGGGGCCTGCTCTTTTTCAGGAAGATCTCCCCTGGAATGACCACCACGGCAGCTCCCCTTCGCTCGATCGCCGTGCGCATCGCGATCTCCAGCACTCGAGGCAGCTGCTCGGGATCGCCGACCAACTCGCTGTAGACCGTGGCCTCGCGGAGGACGTCCTGGGGATGGGTCTCCTGGAAGTAGGCACCACCGACTTCAGCCGAAGGAATCTGCGCCGCAATCGCGAGCACAGGAACACGGCTGCGGGTCGCATCGTAAAGACCATTGATCAGGTGAATGCTTCCCGGCCCACAACTACCAACGCAAACGGCCAATTCCCCCGTGAGCGCAGCTTCTCCAGCGGCCGCAAGAGCCGCCGCCTCCTCATGGCGCACGTGCTGCCAGATGATCGAGCCATCGCGGCGGAGAGCATCGGTAAAACCATTAAGTGAATCCCCTGGAATTCCATAGATTCTCTTAACCGACGCATTCTTCAGAACACCAAGTAGGACATCCGCGACTGTCGACATTGGTGAAGGTGCACAGCACCAGGGATCACCCCGAAGCTAGCCAATGTCCCCACGCGGTGCCAGAAGTCTGAGCCGCGAACACCTGGCCAACCCTGACAGGTCTGCCCGCACAGCCAAGTTCTCCTGCTGAACACGACGCCTGCTCAGCAGTCCTCCTGCTCAAACTCAACGGCCACGGATGGCATCGGCCGCCCCGGCGGCAGCTCCAGGGCGATGGCACCCAGGCGGCTGCAGCGGAAGTCGTCGAGCAACTTGGTGGCCATCCGCAGACTGTCGCCGCCGGTGTGGCGCTCGGCCGCAGCCGCCAGCCAGCCCTCCACATCGGGCCCGCCAGCGGCAAGTTCACCCAGGGGAATGCGGTAGCGCGCCTCCAACAGGCCCGCCGCCACCCCGGAGTCCGCCACCCCCTCCAGCAGCCGCAGCAGCTGGGCAAAGGCCAGGGCGGCGCCCTCGTTGTCGTAGGCGGCCTGGCCGATGTCGTCGCAGAGGGCCAGGCGCAGTGCGGCCTGCTGGTCGTCGAGCCGGGGGGGCAGCACGCCGGGGGCATCGAGCAGGTCGAGCTCCTGGCCCAGCCGCACCCAGCGCAGGCTGCGGGTGACGCCGGCGCGGCGGGCGCTCTCCACCACCTTCTGGCGCACCAGCCGGTTGATCAGGGCCGACTTGCCCACGTTGGGGAAGCCCAGCATCAGGGCCCGCACCGGCCGGGGTTTCATGCCACGGCCGGCCCGGCGGGCATTGAGATCCGCGCCGGCGCGGATCGCCGCCTGCTGCAGTTGCTTCACACCGGTGCCGGCCTTGGCGTCGCACCACCACACCACCTGTCCCTGGGCGCGGAACCATGCGCTCCAGGCCTGCTGGGCGGCGGGCGGTACCATGTCGCGCCGGTTGAGCACCAGCAGGTGCTGCTTGCCGCTGATCCAGCGCTGCAGGCGCGGGTGGCCGGTGGAGCGGGGAATGCGGGCGTCGCGCACCTCGATCACCAGGTCCACCTTGGCCAGGGCCTCATGCAGGGCCTTCTCGGCCTTGGCGATGTGGCCCGGATACCACTGGATCGCCGGGGCATTGACGCTCAGCTGAGCGGCGAGCTCAGCCATCAGGGCACCACCAGCACCGGACACGGGGCCAGCTGGATCACCCGGGCGGCGGTGCTCTGCTGATCGCTCTCCAGGGTGATGCCGCGGGTGCCCATCACGATCAGGTCGGCGTTGATCTCGTCGGCCACATCGCCGATCACGAAGGCGGCCTTGCCCTCCCGCTCGATCACATCACAGGCCACGCCGGCCTGCTCAAAGCTGCCCCGGGCCTGCTGTAGCAACTCGGCCACGGCCGCCTCCTCGTCGCCGGCCTCCACCACCGAGAGCAGCACGAGGCGACTGCCGTGCTGCTGCACCAGCTTCAGGGCCACGGCGGCGGTCTCCAGCGCCTGGCGGCTGCGGTCGATCGGGAAGAGAACGGTGGGGAACATGGTTGGCGTGGCCGTTGGCAGGGCCCGGGGCCATCCGGGTGCTTCCAGTCTGGCGGGGCGGGGGCAGAAGGGAAGCGCGAACCGGCCGGGCTAAGCTCCCGCGCGTTTATCAACCCTCACGGAGCCGTTCCATGGCGAAGCGATCCCTGGCCAGCCTCAGCGCCGATGAGCTGCGCGGCAAGCGCGTGCTGGTGCGGGTCGACTTCAACGTACCGCTGGACGACTCCGGCGCCATCACCGACGACACCCGCATCCGCGCCGCCCTGCCCACGATCAACGATCTCACCGGCAAGGGCGCCAAGGTGATCCTGGCCGCCCACTTCGGCCGGCCCAAGGGCCAGGTGAACGAAGGCATGCGCCTCACCCCCGTGGCCGCCCGCCTGAGTGAGCTGCTGGGCAAGCCCGTGGTGAAGACCGACAGCTGCATCGGCCCCGACGCCGAGGCCAAGGTGGCCGCCATGGCAGAGGGCGATGTGGTGCTGCTGGAGAACGTGCGCTTCTTCGCTGAAGAAGAGAAGAACGACGCCGGCTTCGCAGCCCAGCTGGCCGCTCTGGCCGATGTGTATGTGAACGACGCCTTCGGCGCCGCCCACCGTGCCCACGCCTCCACTGAGGGCGTGACCAAGGCCCTCAGCCCCAGCGTGGCCGGCTACCTGATGGAGAAGGAGCTGCAGTACCTGCAGGGCGCCATCGATGAGCCCAAGCGCCCGCTGGCGGCAATCGTGGGCGGCTCCAAGGTGAGCAGCAAGATCGGCGTACTCGAGGCCCTGCTCGACAAGTGCGACAAGATCCTCGTGGGCGGCGGCATGATCTTCACCTTCTACAAGGCCCGCGGCCTGGCCGTCGGCAAGAGCCTGGTGGAAGAGGACAAGCTCGAGCTGGCCAAGGAGCTGGAGACCAAGGCTGCTGCCAAGGGCGTGCAGTTCCTGCTGCCCACCGATGTGGTGCTGGCTGACAACTTCGCACCTGACGCCAACAGCCAGATCGCCAGTGTGGACGCCATCCCCGAGGGTTGGATGGGCCTGGACATCGGCCCCGACTCCGTGAAGGTCTTCCAGGACGCCCTGGCCGACTGCAAGACCGTGATCTGGAACGGCCCCATGGGCGTGTTCGAGTTCGACGCCTTCGCCGCCGGCACCAACGCGATCGCCACCACCCTGGCCGACCTGAGCGGCAAGGGCTGCTGCACGATCATCGGCGGCGGCGACTCCGTGGCCGCCGTGGAGAAGGCCGGCCTGGCCGACCAGATGTCGCACATCTCCACCGGCGGTGGCGCCAGCCTCGAGCTGCTGGAAGGCAAGGTGCTGCCCGGCGTGGCAGCCCTGGATGAGGCCTGAATCAGGCCCCTGGAAGCGAAACGACGACAGGACAGTCCCCGGCAGGCTGCCGGGGACCCCAGGGGGCCTCAGGCCCCCTTGTTGTTGTCCGCCTTCCCTTTGCCCGGTTTCTGGCTGCCATCCTTCTCGGCGCCGCGCTCAGCTCCCCAGCCGGGCAGGTTGTAGCGGCGCTGCAGCTCGGCGAGCTGGTTCATCTGGCTGCGGCGCGTCTCCTTGCCCTTGCGGATGAACTGCTTCTGGCAGCGCTCCACCGCGGCGACATCGCGGGCCTTCATGACGCAGCCCTCCGTCTCCTTGAGGGCCTCCTGGCGTTGGCTGGACTGGCGCTGCTCCAGCTCGCGGCGGGCCGCAAAATACTGCTGTCGCTGTTGGCTGCTGAGCTTGGCCATGGCTTCGGCCTGCTGGCGTTGCGCCGCCTCGCGGCCCTCGGCCAGGGCCTTGCCGGGCTGGAGGGGGCTGGCCAGCAGCAGCAGGGCAGCGGCCAGCAGCAACGGGCGGTGGCGGGAGTGGGTGGTCATGGCACCTCGGTGTTGACCTCTCCAGCCTGGCCCACTCGCTTGACTGGGATGTGACTCACGGTTGGGCAAGTTGTGACCAGATCTGACCGGCCGGCCCTGGGCTGGATCGGCCTGGGGGCCTTGGGGGCACCGATGGCCGCCAACCTGCTGGCTGCGGGCTTTCCCCTGCGGGTGCATAACCGCAGCGCCGGGCCCGAGCAGCCGCTGCTGGCGCGCGGGGCCCGGCTGGGGGGGAGCCCCGCGGAGGCCGCGGCCGGGGCTGCCCTGCTGTGTCTGTGTGTGAGCGACGACCAGGCCGCCGAGGCGGTGATCGAAGAGGCCGGGCCCGGCCTGGCGCCAGGCAGCCTGGTGGTGGATTTCTCCACCATCGCGCCTGCCAGCAGCCGGGCGCTGGCCAAACGGCTGGCCAGCCGGCAGGTGGCCTACATCGACGCCCCGGTAACCGGCGGCACGGAGGGTGCCAGGGCCGGCAGCCTGTCGGTGCTGGTGGGCGCTGCGGCGGCCGACCTGGAGCGAGCCCGGCCCGTGCTGGAGGTGGTGGGGGGCCGCATCAGCCACCTGGGGCCGGTGGGCGCCGGCCAGCAGGCCAAGGCCGTGAACCAGGTGCTGGTGGCCGGCAGCTATGCCGCCGTGGCCGAGGCCCTTGCGCTGGGGCAGCGGCTGGGCCTGCCCATGCCCCAGGTGTGCGAGGCCCTGCGGGCGGGGGCGGCCGGCTCCTGGGCACTGGACAACCGCGCCGCCAACATGCTGGAGGGCCACTTCCCGCTCGGCTTCCGGCTGGCCCTGCACCGCAAGGATCTGGCCATCGCCCTGGAGGCCGCCGCCGAGGCCGGCCTGGAGCTGCCCATCAGCCGGCTGGTGGCTGAGCTGGAGGACGACCTGCTGAAAGCGGGCCACGGCGACGACGACGTGTCGGCCCTGGCCCGCTGGTTCAGCCGCGCAGGCTGAAGGTCGATCTGGCAGGTGGTGTCCGCCGCTGGCTCAGCAGCCCGAGGCCACCCCACCCAGGATGCCGCCCACCGCCGCGCCCATCGGCAGCGCCCAGATGCGATTGCGGGAGCGGGAGTTGTGGGCCATCACCGCGCCCACGGTGCCGCCCAGGGCTGCCCCCACCAGCGGCACCACCGGCTGGCAGGTGCGGGGCTGCTGGCCCAGCCCATTGCCGCCGGCCAGGATGGGCGCGGGACGCGAGGGATAAACCGGCACGGGGTAGTCGGTGACCGGGTAGCCGTAGCGGCTCACCAGCGGCGGAGCGAAACCGGGATGGGGGGCGTAACCGGGCTGGACCACGGGCAGGGGGCGGTAGTAGGTCTGGGGTCGGTAGACCGGCTGGAGCTGTGGTTGGCTCACCACCACATGGCGACGCACCAGATAGGCGGTGGGCTGCTGGGCATAGGGCTGCTGGGCATAGCCCTGGGTCTGGGGATAGGCGTAGACGATGGTGTTGGGTTGGCTGTGGGGGAAGGCCTGGGCCGGGGTCTGCAGGGCCAGGGCGGCGAGGGCCAGGGTGAGGCTGGAGATGCGCAGGGTCATGGTGAAGAGGGGGTGTGGAGTGAGGGCGGGCAGCCTCTGCGCTGCCGCCCCTGAACTCTGCGGCGGGCGCCACGGCGAAGTGCTACGCACCCTCCCCGAATCTGTGACCAAATCCGTCCAGAAGCCCAGACCCCTTGCAGCCAGTGGGCTCAGCCCGGGCAATCCGGGGCCGGGGACGCCGCGATCGAGCGGCCACGGATGGCGATGCCGAAGCGCTGCGGGCCGCTGCCGCTGCCCTCCAGCCGTTCCAGCTGGCCGCCGTGGCCCCGGGCCACCCGCGCCGCGATTGCCAGCCCCAGGCCGCAGTGGCCGCTGCCGCCCCGGGCCGCATCCAGGCGCTGGAACGGCATCAGGGCCTGCTGCCAGCGCTCGGCGGCGATGCCAGGCCCGCCATCCCACACCACGATCCGGAAGCCCAGGCCCTCCGGCGCAGCCGCCTCCAGCTGCAGGAGCAGGGGAGGGGCGCCGTAGCTGCGGGCGTTGTCGATCAGGTTGGCCACGGCGCGCCCCAGGGCCACCGGCCGCACCACCCGCTCCAGCGGCTCCAGGGCCAGGGCGAGGTCTGCCGCGGCGATGCCGGCGGTCTGCTCGGCCAGCAGCTGGTCGAGCGGCACCGCCACGGCGGCCTCCTGGTCCACACCACCGGCGAACTGCAGGAACTGGCCGGTGATCCGTTCCATGGCGGTGATGTCCGCCTCCGCCTGCTGCAGGTCCGCGGCGGGCAGACCGGCCAGGCTGAGCCGGAAGCGCAGACGGGTGAGCGGACTCTTGAGGTCGTGGGCGATGCCAGCCAGCATCACCGCCCGCTCCCGCTCGCCGGCCTGCAGCCGCTGCACCATGGCGTTGAAGCGGCCGATCAACTGGCGCACCACAGCAGTACCCCGCTCCCTCTGGGGGTCGGGCCACTGGTCCCGGCCCACCCGCGCCAGTGCCTGCTGCTGCTGGCGCAGGGGCCGCTGCACCTCCCACCAGAAAAACAGCAGCAGGGCCGAGCTGGCCCCCAGACCAAGACCCGCCAGCAGCAGCCAGGGGTCCGGCGGCCAGGGACGCACGGGCGGGATCGGCACCAGCAGCCACACCGGATCGAGCGGCGCCAGCACCTCCACCCACACACCCCGGCGCTCCGCCGCCGCCGGCAGCACCACCGGGCAGGGACTGATGGCGGGGCAGAGCTGCTGGCGCAGCAGCCGGGCCTGGCCCTCCAGCTGCCCCTCGGCCGTGGTGGGAGGGCTGTCCCCCACCCGCAGCGGCAGGCCGCTCAGCCGGGCGAGCTTGCCGGGCGGCAGGCGGTCGAGGGCCAGCTCCGCCAGCCGCAGCTGGAACAGCACCTCCGGGCCCTGCTGGGCGATGCGGTCGCGCTGCAGGCGCTCGGCCAGCAGCAGCTGCAGCTGGGCCGTGCTGAGCAGGGCCACCCCCAGCCCGGCCAGGCCGTACTTAACGGCTGCGAGGCTGGCCATCGGGCACGAACATATAGCCGTAGCCCCACACCGTCTGCAGGTAGCGGGGACGGCCGGGATCGGGTTCCACCAGCTTGCGCAACCGCGACACCTGCACGTCCATGCTGCGGCTGTCGGTGGCCGACTCGGGTCCGCGGGCCAGCTCCACCAGCCGCTCGCGCGAGAGGGGCCGGTGGGGGTGCTGCACAAAAGCGCTCAGCAGGGCGTATTCCCCCGAGGTGAGCACGGTGATCTGCCCGCCCTGCTCCAGGGTGCGGGCCGCCAGGTCGAGCACCTGCTCGCCGATGGCGACCCGCTCCCCATCCGCCAGGGGCGTGCCGGCGGGCAGGGCCACCCGGCGGCGCAGCACGGCCTCGATCCGGGCGCTCAGTTCGCGGGGCAGGAAGGGCTTGGCCAGGTAGTCGTCGGCGCCCTGCTCCAGGCCGATGATCCGGTCCACCGCATCCCCCCGGGCGGTGAGCATCACCACCGGCAGATCGTCGCCGCCGTCGCGCAGGCGGCGCAGGATCGTGAGGCCGTCGTCGCCGGGCATCATCAGGTCGAGCACCACCAGGTCGGGCCGCTGGCTGGCCAGGCGGGCGATCAGCTGCTCGCCGTTGGCCAGGCAGCGCACGTCGTAGCCCTGATCGGTGAGGTAGGTGCCCACCATCTTGCGCAGTTCGGGATCGTCATCGATCACCCAGATGCGCTGGCCAGACGCCATCGGTTCCGCCGGAAACATCTGGTCACAGCTTGCCTGGAACTGGGCAATAACGGACCCGGAGAGGCTGCATAGCCTGACGCCATGACCAGACCGATCCCAGCCCTGACCGCGGCCCTGGCGGCCCTGCTTCTGGTGTGGGGCGCCCCGGCGCAGGCCAGCGAGGAGCAGCATTACCAGCAGCGGCTGCGCCAGCTCTTCGACCAGCTCGACCGCAACGCCGACGGCCGGCTCGACCGGCGGGAGGCGAGCCGCAATGCCTATCTGGAGCGGCATTTCGAGCGGCTCGACCGCGGCGGCAAGGGCTATCTGCTGCCCGGCGACCTGCGCTGAGCGCGGATCAGGGCCTCAGCTGGGCCTTGTCGGCCACCACCCGCACCCGCTTGCTCACGCTCAGCAACCCCTGCGGGTGCACCAGCAGCACCGCCCAGGTCTGGCTGCCCGGGGCGAGCGGGGCCTGCACCGTGCGGAACAGGCCACCGCCACCCAGGGCTCCCAGCTGCAGGCTGGGGCTCTCCAGGCTGGTGGCCTGCTCAGGGGTGAGCTCCACGATCCCGCCAGCCAGGATGGCGCCCTCCAGCGGCTCATCCAGCAGCACGTCCACGTCGTAGCGCTGGCCCGTGAGCACCACGTCGGGGATCTGCAGGGTCACGGCCAGATCCGCCTCGCCGCTGCGCAGGATCGACTGCTCCCGGAGCACGGTCTGGCTGGTGATCCGGCGGCCGTCGCTGTCCAGGGCCAGCTGCTGCTCGGCCTGCAGGAGGAAGCGCAGGGGTCCGTCCTGACGGCTGCCCCGCACCTGCACGGTGACGGTGGAGCGGCCATCGCCCTGGGCCGGGCCAGGGGTGAACTGCCAGCGGGCATCGGGGAACTGGGTCCGCAGCACCCGGCGTTGACGCTCCACCAGGCCGGGATCCAGCCCCGGGCCCGACTGCAACAGGGACTGCAGCTCCCCTTCGCCGTTGAAGGCGGCCTCCAGCGACTGCAGCAGCTGGGGTGTGGGGGGAGCTGCCCGCAGCGGCAGCCAGCTGGCCGCGGTGATCAGGCCGAAGGCCATGGCCAGCCCGGCCGCGGGCCGGCGGGTGGCATGGAGAGCGGACCGGAGACGGGACCGGAGACGTGGGCGTTGAACGCGGAAGGGCCCCATGCGCCTGAGGGAACGGCTTTTAAGTTAGGCGCGCCCGCAGCCCCCTTCCATGCCCAGGCTCCTGATCGCCGCCAGTGGCACCGGTGGGCACCTGTTTCCCGCCCTGGCGGTGGCCGAGGCGCTGCCGCCCCAGTGGCAGATCCAGTGGCTGGGGGTGCCGGACCGGCTGGAGCGGGACCTGGTGCCCAGCCAGTACCCCCTGCACACGGTGAAGGCCGGCGGGCTGCAGGGGCGGGGTCTGCGCAAGCTGCTCAACCTGCTGCGGCTGCTGGCCGCCACCCGCACCGTGCGCCGCCTGATCCGCCGGGAGCGGATCGATGTGGTGTTCAGCAGCGGCGGCTACATCGCCGCCCCGGCGATCCTGGCGGCCCGCTGGAGCCGCATCCCGGTGGTGCTGCACGAGAGCAATGCCGTTCCGGGCCGCGTCACCCGCCTGCTGGGTCGCCTGTGCAGCCGGGTGGCGGTGGGGCTGCCGGCCGCTGCCGAACGGCTGCCCGGCAGCCGGCC
>Ga0207942_1000020_pt1 | contig 45660 bp, 35 predicted proteins | sample LakMenEpi12Oct12_FD_150687 | JGI IMG/M metagenome (GOLD analysis project Ga0207942, IMG submission 150687) | Freshwater microbial communities from Lake Mendota, WI - 12OCT2012 deep hole epilimnion (SPAdes) | ecosystem: Environmental > Aquatic > Freshwater > Lake > Epilimnion/Euphotic zone ... | reverse complement strand
CCTCAATTTGTAGGAACAAGTAGTTGGGCAATTAGTTCCAGTAGATCTATTAGTTCATCATATTCAGATTTTTCTAATAGTAGTAGTTACGCATTAAGTTCATCAAACGCATTAACTGCTAGTTATGCATTAAATTCTAGTGCTGGTACTTTGTTTGGTGCGGGAACAACTAATTATATACCTATTTGGACAAACTCCACGACATTAGGATCAACAAACGCATTTTATGCTGAAACTGGGTATTTTACATCTACACAAGATTTAAAAATACAAAAATCAAATCCTGCTTTATTTGTTACAGGTTCTAATGGAGGATATGTGGCAGTAAGAGCCGAATATAATAGTAGTTTAATGTTACAAAGTGCTCAGTCTTCATCTGGAGATTCTTGGGCATTAATTGTAAATGCAGATGGTGCTAATTTTGCACCAGGAACTCCATATGATATTAGGGGAACAATTGATTTAGTTAGTTATAGTGGATCTTCACAATTTGTATCAAAACAAGTTACTGGTGAATCTACGCCTGTATCTTATGTAATGTCGTCAAGATCCAATGGATTATATTTTTGGCCTCAAAAAGGAGCACAATCTTTATCTAGAGATGGTACATTTAATATAGGTGCATCACCATCTACAATTAATACCAGTTCACGATTTACAATTGAAGTATTTAGTGGCAGTAGTGCATCAAATCCACAAACATATCATTTACATAAAGCAATTGAAGTAACATATGGAAGTTCAAGTTTGACCACAACTTTTTGTGTAAGTAGTAGTGGACAAGTATATTCCACAGGATATAATGTAATTAGCAGTTCAAATTTTGCATATACAAGTTCACTTTCATCTGGAAGTTTTGCTGTAATAGAAAATAATGGTGTTATGTATTTATTTGCTAGAAGTGCGAATGGTACATTAAGATCTGCAAGTTTATCATAAAATGAGTTATAAAATAGGTTATAAAATATTTGTTCAAATAGCAAGTTATAGAGATCCCGAATTAATTCCAACAGTTTTGGACTTGGTTGAAAAAGCTAAGAATCCAGAATCATTGAGAATTGTTGTTGCTTGGCAACACGATGACAATGAATCATTGGAACCAATCAAACATTTGGTTGAATTTATTGATATACCATATGTTGAAAGTAAAGGTGTATGTTGGGCAAGAAATTTAATACAGCAAAAATATAATGGTGAAGAATATACACTTCAATTGGATTCACATCATAGATTCATTCAAAATTGGGATGAAGAATTGATTGAAATGTATAATAAATGTAAAGAAATGGGAAGTGATAAACCATTAATTACTGCTTATTTACCTCATTATGATCCAGACAAAGAAGAATTTTTACAAGAAGTCTGGAAAATGAATTTAGAAAAGTTTATGGATGAAGGACCGATGTTTTTCATACCTGAACCATTAACCGAAACATATAATAATCCAATTCCCTCAAGATTTTATAGTGGACATTTTGCTTTTACAGATGGAGAATTTAGTAAACAAGTTCAACACGATCCAAATTACTATTTTTATGGTGAAGAAACTAATATTGGTGTAAGAGCTTATACACATGGGTATGATTTATATCATCCAAATAAAATTGTTGCATGGCATTATTATACAAGAGAAAAAAGGCCAAAACATTGGGATGATCATATTATAGAAGGAAGTGATTGGAGTAAATTGGACAATGATTCTACAAATAGACACAAAAAATTATTTGGTATGGATGGTTTTGATAAATTGATTGATTCAATTTATAATTTTGGAAATGTAAGAACGATTGAAGATTACGAAACATATGCTGGCATACGATTTAAAGATCGTTATATAAGTGAATATACTAAAAATAATTTATTTCCTCCAAATCCAATTGAATAAAAATTTGATTTTTTCCCAATTAAATGATATATATTCTTTAGATTACTAAAGTGGTAATCCTTGTATGTCCCTAAAAGAATACATGAAAATGGGTCTATAATAGACCATTTAAGAAAGGAAAAATATATATGTCAGTAGTAAAATATCAAAATAATCCGTTATTTCGTGCAGTTCATCGTGATGAGTTTTTAACTCCATTTGATCAAATTTTCGATGAATTTTTCAAAGCAAATGCTCCTTCTTTTAGTCAAGACTTTGGTGCAGACTTTTTTGAAAAGGGGTCATATCCAAGAGTAGATGTTATTGACTATAGTGATAAAGTTGTTATAGAAGCCGAAGTTCCAGGTTTAAGTAAACAAGATGTAAATGTTGAAGTGGAACAGAATGTACTTACAGTTAGTGGTGGAAAAAGCAAAAATGTTACAGATTCACAAGGTGGAAAGTATATTAGACGAGAATTGAAACGATCTAGTTTCCGAAGATCATTTACTTTGGGAGATAATATTGAAAAAGATACTGTATCCGCTACATTTGAAAACGGTATTCTATTAATTACTCTCAATAAAGTAAAACCTGCGACACCTGATGTAAGAAAAGTTACGATTAAGTAACTGGTTATATATTTATTATATACCCTCTATTGTTATAAACAGTAGAGGGTTTTTTCTTTTTTGACTATATATACAGTATGAAAACACAATTTACCTTTGAAAGAATAGTAGGCTTATCCTCGTTATTTATAGCGAGTTGCGCTGCATTTTTTAGTATAATTGGTATAGGTATGTTGTTTAGTGGATCGGCAATAGCATCTATGATTATGGCTAGTTCACTTGAAATTGGTAAATTGGTTGCTACTACATTTTTATATAGATACTGGAAAAGATCACAATTGTTATTAAAGACATATCTTATTTTATCGGTTGTTGCATTGATGTTTATTACATCTTTAGGTATTTTTGGTTATTTAACATCTGCATATCAACAATCTGCAATTGAAAATAAATTGAGTGAAGAAAAAATTGTTTATATACAAGACCAAAAAAAGATGTACAGTGATAAAATAAGTGATGCGAAGAAAAGAATTGAAAACATCAGTAAATTAAGAGTTAGTCAAGAAGAAAGATTGAATGAAAGTATGACCAATGTAATCATCAGTCGTAACCCAATTCAACTAGCACAAATACAACAATCAACAAAAGAGTTTATTGATAAGAGTGAAAAGGACATAGATACTGAAAATAATAAAATCCAGACAACTGTTGATGAAATACAAAAATTAGATAAACAAATATCAGATATTAAGATAAAAAGTGGTGGTCAGAAAGATTTACAAACATTTAAATTTGTTGCAGATGAATTTGGTGTAGATATAAATAAAGTAGTTAAATGGTTTATTATTTGTCTTATATCAGTATTCGATCCACTTGCAATTTGTTTATTATTAGCATATAATACTACATTAGGCGATGTAATTTATGTAAAACCTACGGTTAAAGTAGAAGAAAATCCGAAGAAAGAACCAACATTAGAAGAAATATTTGAACAGGCAAAAGAAGAAGCCACACATGAAGTTAAAGAGGGTCAACTAATAAAAGAAATTATTAAAGAAGTTCCTGTTCATATCGAAAAAGAAGTAATAAAAGAAGTACCTGTAGAAAAGGAAGTAATAAAAGAAGTGGTGGTGGATAATAGTTATAAACCTAACCATTTTAGTTTTTAAATTAAAATTACTAAAATAGTAATAATTATTTGATTTTAGAAATTTTTACGATATATTTAATTATCAGTTTACTATTAAAATATTATGGATGAATTTGATATAAAAGAAGTATTGGATATTCTCAAAGAAGCAGAAAAAACCCAAGATTGGGATTTAGTGAATGAATCAATATCATTTATGGAAGAATATCTTGATAATGGTGACGGTTCGGATTATGATTGATTTATGTTAACACTAATAATAATACTCACAGTAGTATTGACGGTTTCAATATGCGCAAACATTTATTTTTTTATTAAAATGAATGATTTATTGGATGTAATCGAAACAATGCAACAATGGAACGACCAATACAAAAATTTGGTAGAAAACACATATCGTAAATTAAAAGAAATTGATGAAAAACAAATTTTTGAAAAAGACGATGATGTTGGTTTTGTTTTTTCAGAGATAGTGAAGCTGATTGAATTAATCAAAGAAAAATCTAAATGAAAAAATCTAATAAAAAAATGAAGGTTTTAAAAAAAAGAGATGTTAAGAAAAAAGTTGTAAAAAATCTTAATAAAAAAGTCTCCGTAAAATCAACAAAACAAAAAAAGAAAATGGTTATAAACAAAGTTAAGAAAGAAAAGAAAGTTATTCCACTTAAAAAGGAAAAAAATATTAGGAAACCAACGCCTAAGATTATTATTGAAGAACCTTATGTAGAACCAGAATCTCCCAAGAAGAAATCTACAGAAAAAATGTATTTTACTAAAGATACAGAAATGTATATCATCAAATACAATAAAGAAGAAGACCAAAATATCAGAAATGATATTTATGAAACTCACATTAAGAATGCATTTGAAAAGTTGGTGGAAAATGTATTCAATACATTCAAATTTACATATTTTGATAATAGTCCCATCGAAATTCAGAAAGAAACTGTTGCGCATTTAGTTTCTAATATGAATAAGTTTGAAGAAGGTAAAGGTAAAGCATTTAGTTATTTCAGCATTGTTGCTAAGAATTATCTTATTTTTCATAATAATGGTAATTACAAAAAATATAATCAACATGTAAATATTGCTGATACTCCAAGTGAATCTTCAGTCTGTTTACAAACTGTTGATTCACATCATAAAGATACAGAAACCAATGAATTTCTTAAATTAATGGTTGATTATTGGGAAAGAAATGTTGGTCGTATTTTTACTAAACAAAGAGATTTGAACATTGCTAATGCAGTAATAGAATTGTTTAGAAGTTGTGATAGAATTGATGCATTTAATAAAAAAGCATTGTATCTTTATATTAGAGAAATTTCATCATGTAAGACACAACAAATTACCAAAGTAATAAATAAAATGAAGAGTTACCAAAAGGTAATTGCACAATCTTATTTAGATAAAGGTAAATTAAATTGATAGTGTAATTATTCAAATCCATATCTATTTATAGGTATGGATTTAGATTTTGAACTATATAAGGGTAAGAAATATTCAAACTTACTCAAGGATGTTGTAATCAATTCTGAACAGAAAAAAGATCAAATTGATATCTTAGTATCTGATTTAAGAAGTATGATTAAAACACCAAACGATGCTATTGTCATCGTTCCTCTTATTAAAGATTACTTGGATGTAAGTGTTAGGAACGATGAACAGTTGGTAAAATTAGCTGCAATAGTACAAAGATTGGTTAGTAATGATAATAAAGGTGCAGAAGAAGTAGGTGGATTGTCAGAAGAAGAAAGACAACAGTTAATGGCTGAAGTTGGTAAAATCACCGAAACAATGAATACACCAATAGAAATTAAGAAATAATATGCCATATTTTAATATTAAATCGTCTCCTATTAGTTTCGGACAATTAAACAATATTGGATTGTCTGTTGGAAATCAATCAGGTACTGCGGCTTCTGCAAATGAATTTTATGAATTGGAACCAGCAATTGTGTTGGATGTAATCTTAGATGAAACACATCCTGAAATTGTAAATAAAAGACATTTAGTAGATTCAAGAAACATTCCACAAAATTATAAAGGAGATCAACCTACTAATAGAGATATAGATTACACTTACATTGGTGCATGTAAAGTAAGATTATGTTTTTCACAACAAGGATTAGAAAAAGAAAAATTATCATGGGCTTTTCCAATGGAATCTACCGGAATAGTAGAATATCCATTATTAAATGAAGTTGTAATTGTTGTAAAATATTTGGATAAATTATTCTATACTAGAAAATTAAATCTAAACGGATTTGTAAATCAAGAATCTAATTTTAGATTAGAATCTTTCTATGGAAATAATACAGGAAATAAAGATTTAGTATCTGATGATGATATAAAAACCGAATCTATTACAGGTCCAAAATCTTTAAATGCACACAAAAAGATTGCAAATAATCAAGTAAAAGGTGTATTGGGTTCGTATTTCTTATCAAATTCTAAGATTAGAAAATTAAGAAGATATGAAGGAGATACTACAATTGAAAGTCGTCATGGACAATCTATTCGTTTTAGTGCTTATGATAATATAAGAGAAAATGATAAAGGTTTTTATCCAGATTATAAGGGTGATTCTACTGTAAATACGCCTAATGAAGGATGTGGCAATCCAATGGTTATAATTAGAAATCGTCAAAGAAAATTATCATTGGATAAACCTATAGTAGTACATCCTAAACTTCCACTAATTCCTACAATTACGGATTCACAAAAAAATGTTGGTGGTTTAATAGATGAAGATATAAATCACGATGGTAGTTCAATTTATATTACATCTGGATTAACAAAATCAAAATGGAGAACAACTTGTTATAAATCTATATTCCAAGCAGGCAAAGAAGAACAACCATTGTTTTCCCCTGTGGGATCTACTGCATTTAATTTTGATATAGAAAATTTAAAAGGAGATCAAGTAGTAATTAATACTGATAGATTAATATTGAGTAGTAGATTTGGTGAATCATTACATTTTTCAAAAGAAAGATATGGAATTGTAACAGATAGTGAATATACGGTTGATGCGCATGATCAGATTGTAATGACCACAAATAACAAAACAGTATTTAATAGTCCTGCTATTTATTTGGGTCAATATGGACAAACAAATGAACCAGTATTATTAGGTCAAACTACTGTAGATTGGTTATATGATTTGTGTAATTGGTTATTAGATCACGTACATTGGTACAATCATACGCATCCAAAAACAGGAGGACCAAATCCAGATAAAACTCAAGAAACTGTTCAAGATAAACAATTAAAGTTTTTAAGAGACAATCTTGATAAATTGATGAGTAGAAGAGTATTTGTTACAGGTGGTGGTTATGCTCCAGGAGTAGATGGAGTTACTCCAGAAGGATTTAAGAATGCAACTGAACCAGTATCTGTTAATATAGTATCGGGTGAAGGTTTGCCAGGAGAATTTAAAGGTAAGTTAAGAAGAGAAGGACCAGTAGAAGTTCAATTTGAACAAGTATGATAAACAAACTTAAATCATTTAAAGATATTGATCCAGCATTACCTGGACCGCCTACAGAAGCGTCAAATGGATTAAAATTTGCAATTGCAAAAAAATCGGATATAGCATCAAGTATACCAAAACCTTCAATTCCTGCAATTCCATCTGTTCCACCATTACCTAGTGTTCCATCAGTTCCTAATGTATCTACACCAAGTTTACCTAACATATCTGGTATAAGTACACCATCAGTTCCGCCATTACCTAGTGTTCCGAATGTACCTTCAGTTGGTATACCAAAAGTATCTGCTCCAAATTTTAGTCCACAACATTTTAGTCCTGGCAAAATTGCAGGAAAAAGTGTTGACAGATTAACTGGTGCAGTAAAATCTGTTGGAAGTGCAGCTAGTAAGGTTGTTAGTAAATTGGGAGGTGGTATTGGTGGAGGAGTTGGAGGTGCATTAAACGGAGCATCAGGTGGTGCGATAGGTGGAGCAGTAGGAGGTGCTGTTTCGGGTGGTGTAGCTGGTGCAGTAGGAGGTGGTATTGGTGGAGGATTAGGTGCTGGTATCGGCAGTAAACTTGGTGGAGGATTAGGTGCTGGTATTGGTGGGGCTGTAGGTGCGATTGGTGGAATTGCATTGGCTAAGAAGATAAAATCTGGTATTGGAAAACGAATTAAAACGGTAAAAATACCTAAACCACCTACGACAGAACAAATAAATAACAAAATAAATAATACAATCCCAAAAATTTAATGATAATTATATAGTGTATGAAAAGTAATGAATTAAAAGAAATAATCAGAACAGTAATTAAAGAAGAATTGGATAAAACATTACCTACATTAATTCCAAAGGTATTGACTGAAATTCTTTCTGGAAAACAATCTAATGTGATTCAATCAAATCAGATTAATAAAACTCCAGTTCAAGAATCAGTTCAAAAACCAAAAGAAGTTAAGAAATATTCAAGCAATCCAGTTTTAAATGAAATTTTGAATCAAACCGTTGTAAAAATACCAAATGAAGGTTCGATAGCTGGACTTGATTCTAATTTTAAATCACAAGCATTTGCGGGTATGCAAATAAACGAAACTGTAGAAACACCACAACCAGTTGCGCCAGTAACTGAAGAACAAGGTAAAGTAATGAATGTTCTTAACAGAGATTTTAGAAGTTTAATGAAAGCGGTAGATAAAAAGAAACAATCCGGTTCTATAGGTTCTGGAATGGTATCAATGGGATAATATGAATCCGATAGGACTTACATTGCCACTACAAATTGGTAGAAATGGATATTTTGAACAAAGTTATGATACTTTGACTCAAGTAAAAGCCAATATTACTAATTTGTTAAGAACAAAAAAGGGTGAAAGACGAATGAATCCCAATTTTGGTTCTGGTTTACAAGAATATCTATTTGAACAAAATATTATAGATTCTCCTGATATAGTCAAACAAATTATTACGGATGAAATCAATAATTATGTTCCGGGTGTAACTGTAAATAAAGTGGATATTGGTATATCAAATCAAGAAAAAAATGAACTTACAGATAGTTATATATTATATATAAAAATACAATTTACGGTTAACAATCAAACAGATACACTTAATTTGACAGTTAATCAAAATAATATATAATTATGGCAGATACTATACAAAAGTCTTTTAATGGTTCCCGAAGAGAAATTAAATATCTCAATAGGGACTTTTCTTCTTTCAAATCATCTTTGATCGAATATTCAAAGACATATTTTCCAAGAACATACAAAGATTTTAGTGATGCATCTCCTGGTATGATGTTTATTGAAATGGCATCTTATATTGGCGATGTTCTTTCATATTATACAGATTATCAATTTAAAGAAAGTTTAATGCCATATGCAGAAGAAAGAAAGAATGTTCTTGCATTAGCAAACTATCTTGGATATAAAACAAAACCAACTAAATCTGCTACTACAAACATTGATTTATATCAATTAATACCTGCTACTAAAGATTCTAATAACAATTATATTCCAGACAACAATTATGCTCTTAAAATAAGAGAATATATGGAAGTGTCAAATGAAAGTGGTGTGAGTTTTATAACGACTGATCCTGTTGATTTTTCTCTTGATAGTAAATTTTCTCCTAGAGAAGTAACTGTTTACTCAAGAGATGATTATGGAGTACCACAATTTTTCTTATTGAAGAAGTCAACAAAAGTTATTGCTGGAAAAATTACAACCGCATCATTTACTGTGGGTACATCAGTTCCATTTTATAAAATATCATTATCTGAAAATAATGTTATTGATATAATAGATGTAAAAGATAGTGATAACAATAGATGGTATGAAGTTGATTATTTAGCACAAGATTTAGTATTCACTGAAACTGAAAACACGGAATTTACTAATGATAGTTATGTTCAATATTCATCTGAAGTTCCTAAGTTAATTAAAAGTTTTAAAACATCAAGAAAGTTTGTTGTAAATGTTACAGCTAACAATACAACATATCTTGAGTTTGGTGCTGGTACAGATGCAACTTCTGATGAAGTAATATATCCAAATTCAGAATTAGTTGGGGTGGGATTACAAAATATCAGCAATTTGAATTTAAATTATGATACCAGCAAACTACTAAATTCAGAAACATTCGGACAATCTCCTTCTAATACAGTATTGACCGTACAATATTTGATTGGTGGCGGTTTAGTATCTAATTCGCCATCTGATACAATTAAAAATATATCTTCTGTAACATATCTAAATGATACTACAGGATTAACACCATCCCAAAATTCACTATTAACTACTATAAAAAATTCATTGAGGATATCTAATCCAAATCCTGCAGTTGGTGGTCAAAATGAAGAAAGTGTGGAAGAAATAAGACAAAATGCTTTGGCTAATTTTGGTTCACAAAATAGAACAGTAACAGTAGATGATTATATTTCTAGAGTATATTCAATACCCCCTAGATTTGGTTCTATTGCAAAAGTAATGGTGATACCAAATTCGGATTTGTCTATTTCAACCAATCAAACATTATTAAGTGGATTTGTAAATAATGATAATGAAACAACATTAATTAATAATAGTCTAGAAAATAACTTTAGAAAAGTAAATTTTGATGTATCAAATCCATTTAGTTTAAATTTATATGTTTTGAGTTATAATTCAAACAAAAATTTGACTCAAATTAACGACGCTTTAGTTTATAATATCAGACAATATCTACAAAAATATAAGATCATTTCAGATAGTATTAATATAATAGATGGATATATTATTAATATTGGTGTAGATTTTAAAATTTTAGTTTATAATAATTTTAATAAAAAAGAAGTTTTAGATCAATGTCTCCAAAAAGCTAAAGATTTCTTTAATGTTGATAAATGGTATTTTAATCAACCAATTAATATAAATCAATTTGAATTGGAATTGGCTAAAATTGAAGGTGTACAATCTGTTGCCGAAGTAAAATTTAAAAATCTTACACAAAATGATGGAGATTATTCACCGCATGAATATAATTTGTCCGAAGCAACTCATAATAAGATTATATATCCATCATTAGATCCGTCCGTATTTGAAGTAAAATATCCAGATAATGATATCAGAGGTGCAGTAATTTAATAAATTTATCATTAAAAGTCTTATAAATTTCATACTTATATTTATATAATAGAGTATGCACACATTTATATTTCCAAAACAAGACACATTCATAACTAATGAAACTGGTTATGCCGATAAAAATTTTGGAATTGACGAAATTTTAGAATTAAAAGCACAAAATCAATTAGTAAGTAATGTAACTTTTTACAGTTCAGCAAGTCTTTCTGGTAGTTACTCAACTTTTGATGTATTGAATTACACAGGAAGTATTTCTGGAAGTTATATATCAGGAGCCGCAGAATCCTCAAACATATATGGCAGTGGATCATCACAATTCAGATCAACTAATTATAATGGATATGTATCGGGAACATATGGTGCAGGTATACCAATAACATCAAGTTTAACTAATTATAATGGTCCAGTAACAGGTAGTATTAGTGGAAGTATAGTAGGATCTTTCACTGGTTCAATTTTCTTTGCTAGTGGATCTTTAACTAATTTTGATGGTTGTATAAATGGAACATTACAAGGTACACAAAGCGTATATGATCCAATTACAAATTTTACAAATGATCCCGAATTTAGTAGAATTTTGATTCAATTCGATTTAACTTCGATTTCAAGTTCTCTTTTGTCGGGAGATATAAATAATGGCTCTAAATTTTTCTTAAAATTAAAATCATCTTCTACAAGTGAAGTGCCATTGGATTATAAAATATATGCATATCCAGTTAGCAAGAGTTGGGATATGGGTACAGGAAGATATGATACTGAAGGATTAGGTAGTTTTGGTGCTAGTTGGTATTATAATACTACACAGAATACATCTAGTTTATGGTACAGTCCAACCGCATCTTCAGTTACATATAATTTCAGTGATTATTTATTGACATCAAGTTTGGGATCATCTTCATTCCAAAATGGTGGAGCTACTTGGTTTTATAATGTACCTTCAACATATTCGCAACCAACATCAAATACATCATCATCTTTTTATAACACTTTAAGTTCGTCTGTTTATATATCTTCGTTTTGTTCGTCGTCATTAAGTGGCAGTTCATTAATATGTTCACAATCATATTCTTATAGTACTTCCGATATTTATATGGATGTTACGCCAATTGTTAAAGGTTGGATATGTGGATGTGTACCAAATAACGGATTTATTTTAATTAGTTCACTTGAATTGATTCAATCAAATGATATAAATTCTAGTATTAGATTCTTTAGTAAGGAAACAAATACAATTTATCAACCATATTTGGATGTAAAATGGGATGATAGTACATATTCATCAGGCAGTTTAATACCACTAACAGGATTTAATCCATATACAGTAGTTGTTAAGAATGTGGGTAGAGAGTATAAATTTGGAAGTATACCTCGTATAAACATATTTGCGAGAGAAAAGGCACCACTAAAGAACTTTGTTAAAGGATATCAACAAAGTCAATATTTAAGTTCTAGTTTGTTACCTTCTGATTCTTATTATGCTATTAAAGATAATGAGAGTGAAAATTTCGTAATTGATTTTGATGATTATACAAAATTAAGCTGTGATGGTGCAATTCATTATTTTAGATTGGATACAACTGGTTTACCTGTAGAAAGATATTACAGAATTTTAATAAAAACGGAAATTAATGGTGAAACTATAATATTTGATAACGGAAACATATTTAAAGTATCAAGATGAGTATACAATCACAAATTAATGATTTTTTATTGACAGGCCAATTCACTAATAATATTGATGAATTTGGTAATGTAAACTTATATGTTAGTTCAAGTGAAGCAAATGAACAATACATTGTATTTGAATTGATAAATTTTAATTATAAAAAAGATGAAATTGAAAATTTGTATGATGTAAATATCACTGAAATACAAACAGAAACTGTTGTTCAAAAACAAGTATTGGATCAAACATTCTTAAACGAATATAATAAAGTATTAAGTGAAAATCAAGATTTGAAGGAAAGATTAAATCAATTAGTTGATGAAGTACAATCTGATCCTTCCAAATCACAATTAAGTGCGGCTAGAGATTTAATAGTAGAATTAAGAATTAAATTAAAACAAGGAACTAAATCTGAAGATTTTTCTGATCAATTTCCATTTAATTTAAAATCTGAAAATGAATAATTTATGGCATTTCCATTTCCAACAATATCATCAAATAGTGGATCACTAAATAGTGGTTCTTACTTTTTACAAAACGATTTGGATACATTTGTTGATGTACCATTTCAAGAATATTATTTTGGAAATTCTGAACAAGATATTATTGAATTTAGTGTATACGATATCGATGGTAACATCAATATATGGAAATACTTGCCGGTGTCAACAACATATACTGTATTAAATAAAACATACAAAGATGTTGACAATAACACACTAACTTATAATTACAAACAATACAATAGCAGTTATACTATTGCATTCAATAAAAATATATTATTAAGTACACTCCAAGATTTTTCCGGTTCAAATATTAATTCCGGCAACCATGTTGCAAGTTACAATTTTATAAGAAATGTTGCTGGCAATCCCGATTATCAACTTTATATCAAAGAAATTTCTCCAAGTAGACGAGAAATTAAACTTACACCTTCATTCAAATTAGATTTAACAAGTGAAGAAAATATACTTACAAATCTTCAATATCAAGCATTTGCAAGAAAAGCAGTATTGATTAGAGATACGATTCCTTTGTTTAATTACTTTTTGGATTCGTATCAAATCTATAAAAATAACGACTCATTAATTAATAATAATAAACCAATTTTTACATTATTAAGAACCAATTTTGGATTTAAATCTGATGCGGACATACTTGCATTTTTAGATGACACTTATAATGGATTTAATCGTCCTTATGTAAATTCTCAAAACGGACAATTGATACAAAATAGTTTTGAAGGTACTAAAAATTATATTAAAGATTGGTTGTATACTTACTACAAATCAATTTATTCATTTGAACAGATTAAAACTCAATTTAAGTACATAGTTCAAAAATCGATATCACTTAGATTAAATCAAATCAATTCTTATTATACTAGTAACATTGAATTAACAACGCAAGTTGAAAATTTTATTATAGATTTATTCTTTACAAATTTTATTTCAAATGTAGTTGATACTGTTCAAGTTTACCATGACAATAAATTATATGCATATTTGAAAAATGCATTGAATTTTGGAAACGACATATTTTATACAATATTAAACTATACATTTGTAGAAGAAAACGGTAATACAAATATAATTGTAAAATTATTTGATGAATTACCATTAAATATTTCGTTAAGAGATAAATGTTGGATATCAAATATTTCACTTGTACCTGCAATTCAAAAGTTTGTAATTAATGTTCCTGCAGTTAAAAGAAACTTTAGGATATCAGGTCCAAATTTCAAAGTACCAATTGATTCTTATAAGAGTACGCCTGTTAATTATCAAAATTCCAATGATTTAAAATTAGATAACAACACAAGAAACGATGTTGAATTTTATAAGAAATTAAATAATCTTAATGTAGATTATTCGGATTTTTCAAATTTCATTGTATTCAGTTCTGCAGAATTGAGAACCAAGTTATTTTTAAACAAAGTAACCTCTATTAATCAACTCAATAAGTCAATTAATTCTATATTGACTACTCTATCCGCATCTGCTGCAAATAGTGCATCGTCTTATACATTATTAAGTTCGTATCCATTTATTAGTGCATCATATGCCGAAGAAGTAAATCAATACCAATCACAATTAAATACTATATTTAATTCGTTTGACGGGTATGATTCATATCTCTATCAAAATATTACATTGGTAAGTGGTAGTACAACATCATTTGTTAGTGGTGCATATGTACAAAACTACAATTATCCAGATTATATTGAAAATGCAATTGAATTTGACAAGAACAATAGAGATAGTCTTGTAAATAATACACCTGAATATATTCTTTTAGATGATAATAATACCGATTATTTGATATTCTTATCAATGATTGGTCATCATTTTGATAACATTTATTTGTATATTAAGAATTTCCCAACTCAACAATATGTTGAAAATAATTTGTCATCAAGTTATGTAAGTACAGTAGCAAATACATTATTACAACAATTTGGATGGAACCCAATTAGTTCATTTGATAATTCATCAATCGAAGCTAATTATTTGACGGGATCAAACGCTTATTCTGATTATGACAAATTAAAGATAATTTGGAATAGAATTCTAAAGACTCTTCCATTGATTTATAAGACTAAAGGAACCGAAGAATGTATTAGAGTAGTATCTAACATCTATGGAATTCCTCGTAGTCTATTGAATGTTAAGGAATATGGCGGTAATAAGATATCCGATGAAGACAATTCATCCTACACATATCAAAATAAATATTATTTTACAAAATATACTAGAAATGGGGATGCAATAGTAATTCCAGTATCCGGGTCATCCAATTATGTCAATTCAATCGAATTCAAATTTAGAATTGATTCTGATTATATATATCCGCAAAATACTAAAGTTTATTTGTTGAAAAGTGGAACTTCAAGTTGGGATGTAACAATTAAGAAAGAAGTAAAAGATACATTTGGAAAATTAAAATTTGATTTGTCTCCATCAGGAGCACCAACAGACTACATTGAAAGTGATTCTTTACCATTGTTTAATGGTAATGTATTCAATGTATTGATTAAACAAACCAACTTATCCGCAAGTTATGATAGTGGATCGGGAGGACAATTGCCATATCAATATTCATTGAGAGTAACATCTGTTGATAATGGAGAAATTATTTTTGATAGTAACAAATCAATTATTACTGCTACCGAAGCAATAAATTATTCATTTAACGACATTGGTTTACTTTATGTAGGAAATTATACAGGTGGAGGTAATTTATTCCAAGGAAATATTGATAAAATAAATCTATGGAAACATGAATTAGACGATGAATCATTTATAGAACATTGTAAGAATTTTGATTCATATAAAACTAACGATGATAGTACAACTTATGATAATTTGTATTTTAGATATAGTTATGATTATCCAGTTAATATGTACACTGGTTCATTCTTTATTGTAAGAAATGCAAATAAATTATATTCACAATATAGTGCATCTGCATATAACTTTGCACAAAATACTACAACTCAATCGAATTGTTTAACTGTTTCCGCATCACTTTATCCATATCAATTTGATGAAATTGAAATTAATCAAAACATTAAATTGGGACAATATGGTCCAAATAAATTTAAGAATACAAAGATTAATAAAGCAACACAAACAGTTGAGGCTAGATTAATGTCTAATGAAACTAGTGTTGTAAACAACTTAGTAACTACTGATTCAAATTTATTAGCAGTCTATATTTCTCCATTTAAAGTAAGAGATGATGATATTTTGAACTTTTTGGGTGAACATGATATAATGGACTTGATTGGTAATCCATCTAACATTTATTCTGATAATTATGAAAGTTTACAAACATTAAGAGACAATTATAACAAGTATAATTTATCTGAACAAGTTTTGTATCAAGAGTTTATGACTCTATACAAAAACTATTTTGACGGTTCTTTTTTTGAAACAGTAAGACAATTACTTCCTGCAAGAAGTAAAGTTATAGATGGTATATTAATCGAACCTAGTCTTTTGGAAAGAAATAAATATCAAAATCTTCCTATAGACAGTGCTATTGCATATGATTTAAGTAGTTCATATCAACCATTAAGAAATTTTTCTGCATCATTTGAAAGAAATTATAGAAGTACTAGTCAAGTTAATTTAAGTAAAAATGGATTAAACTTCCCATTAACTTCTTCTACATACGGTTCATTGACATCATCAATGCATCCCGCATCATATACATCTAATAATTACACAACATTCCAGTTCTCTAGTTTAAATTATGATAAAAGATTGAGTATATTTGATATTAGTGGATCGTTTTTTGATAGATATGAAAGTAATTATATCTATAGAAACAATAAAAAGGTGTATTTATTTGGTAGAAACCCAAATACTAATTTGGAAAATTCTAGCAGTAAGTTCGTAAATACATATTCATATGTAAATACAAATTCGTCATCTTTATTTAATACATATGATAACAATTCATCGGTTTTTGATGTTGAATCATATCCAGTAGGACATTATTCATTAAAGAGAAGAATTTCAAGATTTTCAACTAATCAATATTTCGTAAATTCACCAACTGGTTCGTTTTATAAAAAATCTAGTCAAACTAGATATACAACTGTAGATGATGAAGGAAACAGTGATAATTCATCACCAATTGAAAGAACTCAAATAAATTTACAAGTTTCTGAAAATTCATTGATTAGTTCATAAAAAAGATTTAATGAATAATATTTATTGATAAATATACTTATATTATATGGCATATCTAGATAACAAAACAATAACAGTTGATGCGATTTTAACCCAAAAAGGTAGACAATTGTTAGCAAAGAACGGTTCTTTGAATATTACATCATTTGCACTTGCGGATGACGAAATTGACTATAACTTATATAATTCAACACATCCACTTGGTAGTGCATTTTATGATATAGCTATTAGAAATACACCTGTGTTGGAACCATTTAGTGATGAAACACAAGTAATGAAATATAAGTTGGTAACATTACCGTCAGGAGTAACAGCAATCCCAGTAATTTCTATCGCACAAACGAGCATTGTAACAGATAGACTAAACACAAGTGAATTTATAATTTCACCAAGTACTAATCCTACATACAACACAACATTGGGATATACTGCTATATTGGGTAATAAAAATGCAGGAACATTGTTGGTAACTGAAACAAATAGTATTAATTCTACTAGTGCAACTGTTCCAAGTTTTGCAGGTGATGCTGTTACTGCTGCTTCTCAAGTAGTAGTTGGTAACAAATTCAAATTTGTACCAAATAACGCTTTGATATCTACTATAACTACAACATTAACTATTATTGGAAATGAAAGTGGTGGTAGTTTGACAATTCCAGTGACCATTACAGTTCCAACTACAACCGCTTAATAAAATATGATTTTTAAAAACTTTGAATCTACAGATATCGTAGCCGGAAGAATCAATAAAGTTTCTTCTGGATTTTGGGTTGACGGCAATTATGCTGTAACACAATCATCTTTTACAACATCATCTACTCAAGTAGTATTGACTGGTTCAAACCAATATGATGTTCAAAATGGGTTGTATTATTACAATGTATATTACCAAAACCAACCACATTTTTCAATAACATACGGTGATTATTATGGATCTGGTTCATCTATAACAGATTCAACTGCATTATATATTCGTCCAACCCAAGCAATTTATAATCAATATAAGAATGTATTATTAACACCAGATGATACTTTCTTCAATTTTAAATCAGGCAATTATACCGTTGCTACATCTATTGATTCTACAACATCAGTAACTAGTTCTGGTATAGTAGTATTGAATTTTTCTGCTGATAAATACAAAGATCGTGTGGATGAAGGTCAAATTGAATTTAGTATTAGTGGTGCTAATGGTCAGTTTACATTTATTGATGACTCTTCAGTAGTTAAGAAACAATTGGATGTTTACAATATTATTAGTGGAAGTGTAAATGATGGTGTGCCATCTGCATACTCAAATGGTGGTGTGATCACATATAATTCTATTGGATTATTTTATCCAAAGACTGGAACAGTAGTATTAAATGCAGGTGCGATTAGTTCATCTGTTGGTGTATCTTTGACTGGATCGTTCGCAACAGTTGCGGATCAAACCAATACATATGCATTGAATCAAAGAACTATGTTCCAAGCAATTACTAAATGTACAACAAAGACATTTAAAGTAAGAAAATCTGAATATTTGCCATCCGCTCAATATTTCGTAAGAGTAAAGAATCAAGACTACAATTATACTAATAATCCAACATTTATTGCAAATGGTACTACTGATAGTTTGAATGGTGTAGTATTAGCAAGAGGTTCTATTAAGATCAACGATTTTGTAAACAATCCTACAACATATATTACTACTGTTGGTTTATATGATAGTGATAATGAACTTGTAGCTGTTGCAAAATTGAGTCAACCAACACAAAAAACTTTTGATAGTGAATTGTTGATTAGAGTTAGACTTGATTTTTAAACTAATGGATAAATGATAAAAAGTTTAAATAGAGATGATGTCCAAGTTACCCCATTTGTTGCCAAAAAACTCTGGAATCCTACAAATATTGAAGCTACAGATTTGATATTATGGATGTCCGGATCATTAAGTGGGTCGATATCTCATATTTATATTGATTATGGTGACGGTACAAGTTTACCTACAACAAATAGTTATTGTGATTTAGCATTACAACAACAAAGTGATGATTTTGTTCAATATCATCGTGGTTTAAATATTACTGGTACATTTTTTCCAGTTGGAAATCAATATTATAATTCATCATCCAATCCAACTAATACTGACGGTACTTATATGCGATTAGTATATAATACCAATAAACAATTATTTTATAATACTTATAATAATCCAGTTCAATTGTGGGGAGTGGAAAATTTCAATTTAAACACTACATATAGACTTTTAACGGATGTAATGGATGTATTTACAATTCCCAGAATTAAGTTTGGGGAAAAGATTTCACCTTATAGTGTAACAATAATTGACGATCAAGATGATGCTAATTACATAATTGTAGATGATGGAAATGAAAATTTAATACTTAGTGGAAGTTATTTTTCTACTTATCAAGAAATAGAATTCACTGATATATGATTGATCCAATTTATAAATTAAAAACAGGATATTCAATTGCTGCGGATGGTGATTATGTTGCAGTTGGAAATCCAACATCTTTTTTATCTGGATCGTTTGTATTAAATAATAAAGGGTCTGTAGAAATTTTCAAATATTCAAAAACTACAGATTTATACAATCCCAATTTTATTTTTTATAAATACATAAATCCTGATGATTTTCCTGGTTATTTATCCGCTGATACTAGTAGTTTAGATACAACATATATTAATGCAGATACATCGTCTGTTCCTGTTTTAGGATTAAACATAGAAATAGATTTAGGAGGATGGAATCCTATTATTTATGATGATTCATATGGTGTATCAGTAGATGTATCTGGATCTGTAGTAGTAATCGGAAATCCATATTATAGATTTTCATTAATTACAGGATCTATTGTTTATACCGGTTCTTGTGTTGATATATACGATTTATCCGATTATTCAAGCAGTTATGTTTCTGGAACGATCTATTATCCAAAATATAGTATTACAAATTCTTTTGATAATTTAGAATATTCTACATTTGGTGAATCCGTTTCAATTTATGAAAATAAATTAGTAATTGGATCAAGTAAAAATAATTGTGCTTATATATACACTCAATCTCTTGGTGTATGGAGTCATTATCAAACACTATCTCCCGGTGGATTACCTGCGGATTATTATTATGGAAGTGTAGTTAAAATCGATCCAAGTGGATCAAATAGAATAGTTGTTGGTAACAAATCTACTGGTAGTGCGGTTTATGTATATGAATTAAATACGACTACAAATCAATGGGAACAAAATGATATCTTAGATCAAGATAGAACTATTACCGGATCATTGAATTTTATAGATACAAAACCATATTTTCCAGGCAGTCAACCAAGCGGCAGTAATTATGGCAATTCAGTAGCTATATACGGTGATACAATCATAATAGGTTCACCAAATGACATGTATTATTATGAATGGAGTGGATCTACTGTTTTAAGAAATAGAGGAGCAGTTTATTTTTGGAAAAAATGTTCGGATGAAACCGATTGGTATTTGTTGGAAAAATCATTTGGAAATGAAAATATTCTGGAATCAAATAATTTAGGATATTCAGTTGACATTTATAATGGCAATGCGATTGCTACTAGTATAAAAGATATTAGTCAATTTAGTTCTAGTTATATTAAAAATACAATTAATAAAAGATTTGATTGTAATCCAAATGATAGTGTAATTGATACATTAGGTCAATTTGTTTACTATACTTCATCACTATCTACATCACTATGGGAAATTAAGTCCGTAATAACTAAAAAGAAACAATATGGTTACCCATATACAACATTTGGATATAGTTCAGCAATTACAGATAATATAGTGTCTATTGGTTCTCCATTATTCTTGGTAAATCCAAATGAAATAACATCTTCTGTATATGACACCATTAACGGTTATTCATACATTTATAATTTTAATGATATTGTTACTAACTATCATATCGGAAATGTGTTTTATAGAGACGGTAAGATTATTTTATCAAATAGTGGATCTATTTTTGATAATTTATTAAAAAATCGTTCTAATCCTCTAGAATCTAAGTATAATATTGAATACAATAGTAATATCAAAATATATGAAAAACAAGTTTTTTGTAGAATTGAACCTGGAGAATTCAACTACAGTACAAATCCTACATCATTAATTCCAAATACATTTGATTTTGATATTGATAATAATAAAGTATTTGATTTTACCGATTTGGATTTGATTTTGAAGTATATCAATTATCAAATTAATAATTCATATAATTGGTGGAATTATATGACATTCACAAACGAAGAACAATCATTATTTGACTTATATTCGGTAAATTATAATATTTCATCAAGTTATACTAGTGAATATAATTCAAATTTAATTTCAAATTATAATAATTTTGATATTGATGGTAATAATAAAGTTAATTTGAACGACATGTACATACTTTGGAAGTATTTTAATAATAATTTAAATCAAACCGAATTATTTAAATATGTAGAACCAAAGTCTACCAGAAAAACAGTACAACAGATAGTAAGTTATATTGAAGAAAAGTCTGGGAAATTTGGTGGTAAATCAATAAAAGAAGAATTTTTCGGATTCAATTATAGTTCATCAATTGACCCAACTGGTTCGTATTTAGCTCCATATATAACAACTGTAGGACTTTATAGTGGTGCAGATTTAGTTGCGGTTGCTAAATTGGGTATGCCAATTAAAAATACCGGTGAATTACCATTAAATATTTTGGTAAAATGGGATATTTAAACATATTTATAAAAAGAAAGTATAATATATGCCAACACCAGTAAATAGAGAATCTTTAAACAAGGGTCTAGAAGAAAGATATAAAACTCAAAGTTCAGGAGGTGCATTTAATGCTAAGGACATTAATACCAAACCAGATTCTATAACAACTGGTCCAAATCCTTCTGCAAAAGGTCAACAATTTACTATTGATAAAGGCGGTTTTAGAGTAAAACAACCAATTGGATTGTCAAATTTAGCAGATGTTCCAGATAGAAGAAATAGTACATCTAAAGAATTATCAAGTTATGTTAAAGGACTTGATACAAGAAAATATAAATAAGTTATGCCAGCACCAATTAATAGAGAATCTTTAACTAAAGGTTTAGTAGAAAGATATAATACTCAAAAAGTTGGTGGCGCATTTGATGCTAAAAAACCTACTCCTGATATTTTTGGAAAATTAGAAAAAGATTGGACTCCACCAGGCTTCGGTGGAATACCACCAGGTATTGGAATTGCAGGAATTAAAAAAGGTAAATCTAAGTACATAGAAAATTTTACTAATAAAAATTACGCACCTAATAAAAAAGGTTGATATGTATTTTAAATGGTTATATTAGGTCTAGATTCATCTACATCAGTTACAGGTTGGGCATTTAGTAAAGACGGAAAAGTCTTAGATGCCGGTTATATTGATACTAAGAAATTTGAAACGACAAAAGAAAAAACTTTTTTTGTTATATCAGAATTAGAAAAAAATCCACTAATTAAAGATATTACTGTCATTAACTTGGAAGCTGCTTTGAGTGGATTTGCTGGTGGGTTTACCAGTCAACAAGTTATCATCACACTAGCAAGACATAATGCTGTTTTTGCTTATATTATTGAAGAACACTTTAAAGTCAAGGTTAATTTGTTGTCCGTAAATACCATGCGTAAACAGTTATTTGGTAAATGTAGGATTAAAGGTATCAAATCCAAAGACTTTGTTAAAGCTGAATTAGAATCACTATGTCCAGATGTCGTAAAATTTACAGTTCTTAACAAAAAGGGTAACTGGGATGAACGAAACGGTGATATGTATGATGGCATAGTTTGTGCATTGTATAAAGATGAACCGCAACAAAATAATAGAGTTAGCAAAAAAGATAAAAGCATTAGCCGAAAAGGGTAAAGGTGGCGAAAAAAATGCGGCTAAAGAAAAATTAGAAAAGATATGTGAAAAATATAATATATCTGAGAATGAAATATCTATATCAGAAGAAAGAAAAAATTATTACATTATAATAAATGATTCAAATGAAAGAGAATTATTAATTAATGTATCATGTATGATATTGGATGTTCCTGGGTTCAAATGGAAAGAAAAAAACAAGTGTGTCTGCATTCATCTTACTCAAATAGAATATGACAATATTACAAGTGCGTTTGAATATTATAGAGACATGTACAATGACTACAAAAGATATTTAATACAAGGAATAATTTCTAGACATGCGATTGGTTATATACCAAAACCACAAACATATACCCAAGAAAATGTTATGTATCCAGATATTCCACAGACACCTCCTACACCAGAAACTGAAGATATTTCTGAAGATAATAAAAGTGAGAAATCCGAAGAAAGTAACGATAAATCTTCTAGTAAGGATAAAAAATCCGAAGATGTTGTTAAAGAGACACCAATTGATCCGATCAAATTGATGAAGATTGCAGTTGCATTGGATAAAAAACTCTGGGTTAAAAACGATCCAAATAAAAAGTTGATAGAATAAAAGTTTTACTGTAAAGTATCATTGATGTTGTTATATCAAGAAACAATAATATCTGTTTTAAATAAATTGCTGAATCAGACTCCCAAGATTCGTAAGGGAACTGATGCAGTTTATCATTGTCCTTCTTGTAAACATTATAAAAGAAAACTAGAGATCAATTTACATACAGGCAAATATAATTGTTGGGTATGCGGATTCAGTGGAACAAGTTTCAAGACTTTATTTAAGAAACTAAATGCACCAGGTGAATATTACACATGTATCGGATTAAGTCAGAAATCATTTTCTAAAAAGCCGATTACCGATTTTGTTATTTCATTTGAAGATGAACCAGAAGAACAAAAATTGGTAAGATTACCCAAAGAATTTAAACCTATAAGTGAACCAATAAACGAATTGGAATATAAACATGCAGTAAAATATCTTAAATCCAGAAATATTACCAAAAATGATATAGTAAGATATAATATTGGGTATTGTACTGAAGGTGATTTGAAAAACAGAGTGGTAATACCATCATACGACTGTAATGGTATATTAAATTTTTACACTGCTAGAAGTTTTTTTGAAACCAAAGGATTAAAATATGTTAGTTGTTCAGCATCAAAGAATATAATTGGGTTTGAATTGTTTATTAACTTTGAACAACCGATTACTTTGGTTGAAGGTCCATTTGATGCAATTGCAGTTAAAAATAATTGCATACCATTGTTTGGAAAGACAATGAGCAAACAGTTAAAATTAAAATTATTAGAAAACGATGTTCCGATGGTACATATTTTATTAGACAATGATGCGATAAAAGATTCCATCAAAATATGTGAATTTCTAATTAAAAATAGTATTCCAACAAAACTAGTAATGTTAGATGGTAAAGATCCAAGTGTAATAGGTTTTGAAAAAACTTGGCAAATGATAGATAGTTGTGATACTATGGATTTCGAAAAGTTGTTTAAGTTAAAACTAAGAATATAATATGGTAAAATATCTTAAATCAGATATAAAAGAGTTCAAGAATGTGTTTCATATTGCTGATATTCATTTGCGTCTTACAAAAAGACACGATGAATACAATCAAGTATTTGAAAGATTGTATAAAGCAGTAGAAAGGACACCCGCAGAAACTGTAGTTGCTGTTTTAGGAGATGTTTTACATTCTAAGAGCGATCTTTCACCGGAATGTGTAAAGATCACTACTGAGTTTCTACAAAATCTTGCTGACAGAAGACCAACCGTATTAATCGCTGGTAATCATGATGCTACTTTGGCTAATAAAAATAGATTGGACAGTCTAAGTCCTATTGTTGATGCAATCAATCATACAAATCTATTTTATCTAAAAGATTCAGGTCTTTATATTCTTGGAGATATTTTATTTAATCATTATAGCGTATTTGATGAACCAGATAAGTATATCAAGTTCAAGGATATTCCAAAGATTTATCTAAATGAAACTCGTTACAAAATTGCTTTATTTCATGGTCCAGTAAACAATGCAATTACTGATGTAGGATATAAAGTTGCAAGTAGAACCATTACAAATGAAATTTTTGATGGTCATGATATTGTATTGTTGGGTGATATTCATAGACATCAAGTTTTAAATCAATCCGATCCAATCATTGTCTATGTAGGTTCATTGATTCAACAGAACCATGGAGAAGAACTAAAAGGACATGGATTTGTATTCTGGGATTTAAAGACCAAAGTATTCAAACACTTTGAAATTCCAAATGATTATGGTTTTTATACAGCTGAAATAAGCAAAGGAAAATTGCTTACTGACATTTCTGATATGCCTAAAAAGGCAAGATTAAGATTGAAATGTTTTGAAAGTGTTGCGACTGAAGTTAAATCTGTATTATCAACAATCAGAGAAAAATCTGATGTCACAGAAGTGGCTTATGTTCGTGTAGATTCACCAAATTCATCATCTAGCAATATCATTGATAATACTAATTTTAATTTGAGTGATGTATCAGATGTTGATTATCAAAATAAGTTAATTACAGAATATCTTAACAATAAGAATTTTAATCCTTCAAAAGATACACTTGATAAGATTTATAAAATCAATAAGGATTTAAATGCAACTTTGGAAAAAGAATCCGTCGTAAGAAATATCAGATGGAAACCAAAGAAGTTTGAATTTGATAATATGTTTAGTTACGGTGAAGAAAATGTCATTGACTTTACCAAAATGCATAATGTAGTTGGACTATTTGCTAATAACGCATCTGGTAAATCAAGTATATTGTCTGCTTTATCTTTTTGTATTTTTGATAAATGTGATAGAGCATTTAAGGCATCTCATATTCTTAATACACAAAAGATGTCATTCCGTTGCAAATTTAACTTTGAAGTTAACAGTGTAGATTTCTTTATTGAAAGAAAAGGTAATGCAGATAAGAAAGGTAATGTTAAAGTAGATGTTAAGTTCTGGAAAGAAGAGGGTGGTAAAGTAGTTGAACTTAATGGAGAAGCTCGTAGAAGTACTAATGACATCATTCGTGATTATGTTGGTACTTATGATGACTTTATTTTAACTGTTTTGAGCATTCAAAATAATAAAGTGGGTTCGTTTGTAGATATGGGTCAAACAGAAAGAAAAGATTTGTTGGCTCAATTTATGGGACTTACCGTATTTGATAGTTTATATAATGATGCGTCTGATAAAACCAAAGAAATCAATTCATTATTGAAGAACTTTAAGAATACTGATTACACTCAAAAGTTATTGAATTTAAATTCTGACATTGAGAACTTTTCTGGTTCGCTAAGAAATGAAAATGTTAATTTAGAAAAACTAACAGATAAAAGAGAGTCTGAAAATGAAAGACTTTTGGAAGAAACAAAGAAAATTATCAATGTTAATGGTAACATTGTTGATATTGTATCTCTTGAATCAAAGAAAGTTTTATTGAGTAATTCTATATCAACACAGTCATCTAGTTTAGATTCTTATAAAAATCAATTATCATCTATTGAATCTACATTTAAGGAATACGATGAAATCATAAAGAATTATGATATTGAAGATATTACAACTAAGTATGATTCACTTAAGGAATTAGAAAGTTCATTGAGTCAAAAAGAACAAGGTATTGAAAAGAAAAAGATTGTTGTTACATCCAAATTACAGAAACTAAAGAAATTGGAAGAACATAAGTATGATCCAAATTGTACTTTTTGTACAACCAATGTATTCGTTAAAGATGCAATTAAAACAAGAGAAGAACTTGAATCGGACAAAGTTGAAGCTCAAAATCTTGTTGGGGAATATACAAATCTTAAAAATAAAGTAAATGAATTGTCTTATATAAAAGATGATTGGAAAAAGTATAATGACACGCATAAATTGCATGTTGAAACACAATCCAAGATTAATAAATTAAATAATGAAATTTTAAAAATATCAAATAAGATTAGTTCTGATCAGAACAGTCTTATTAATATTGAAAATCAGATTGAAGAATATTATAATAACAAGGATGCGATTGAATTCAATAAGACAATTAAAGAAACAATTGATGTAATTAAGTCTAATATCAAAACAATTGATTTTGAAATTAAGAATGTGAACAATAACATTATTAGTTATAATACCAAGATTTCTGGATTAGAAGAACAAAGAAAAACAATTCAAAAGTCAATTGAAGATGTAAAGGTACTTGAAGTTGAATATGAAGCATATCAATTATATACAAATGCTATCTCTAGAGATGGTATTCCATATGAATTGATTAGTCAGGCTCTTCCAACAATTGAAAAGGAAGTTAATAACATATTAAACCAGATAGTTGAATTTACGGTAATCTTACAGACTGATGGTAAAAATGTAACTACACATATTAATTATGAGGATAAACGCTGGCCACTAGAATTGGCTAGTGGTATGGAAAGATTTGTTAGTTCATTGGCTATGAGAGTAGCGTTAATTAACATTAGTAATTTACCAAGACCCAATTTTATAGCTATAGATGAAGGGTTTGGATGTGCAGATGCTGATAATTTATCGTCTATGGGTGCTTTATTTGCTTTCTTAAAGACAAATTTTGATTTTGTATGGATTATCAGTCATTTGGATAGTATGAGAGATATGGTTGACAATAGACTTGAAATTAAGAAAGAAAATGGATTCTCTAAAGTTAATTATGTATAATTAATGGGTATATATATTTATAGTATATATGCCCAGCATAAAGACAGGTCAAATTTTAGGTTTATCAAGTCAAACTGTTAATATAGAAGATAAGACATACTTATCCGAATATTTTAACCTTACAGAGTTTTCACCTGAATTCTTTGTAGGGAAAAATGCGCTAGTAATCAATGGAAGTGATAAACTTAAAATTGGCGCAGAAATACTTACCGAAGCATTTGATGGTAATGGTGTACCTCTTTTTATAGAAAAAGCTATTAGTGTTGATCAATTAACAAACAAAAGAATTATTGTACTATCAATCTATGTCTATGAACAAAATTCAATTGGTTCTGGAAAGATAATTTTAGTATCTACAACCACAGATAATAAAACGGTAAGATGGACAGCAAATATAAATATAAATGTTAATAAAGTTACCGATTCAAAAATTAGATTCTATAATCAACCATTAATTGAAGTTGAACCAATATTATCTTATGCAGTATCATCATCCGTAGAAAACAATCCAAAAACAGTTACAGGCAGTTTTCTATCAACTGCAGTCCAACCTAAAGCAGATTTTGACATTCAAAAATTTGGATATAGAAAAAATCTTGTAGATTATAGAATTATTGATAATTCTGCAAATTTTAGTTCAAGTTTAAAAAATTTCCAAGTACAATTGTATGTCAATAAAATTAGAGATTATGCGAGTTTAAACGAAATCAGTGTCAATACTACATCGTCATTTTTAATTAAAGATGTATTAAATACTACTACATTAATTTTAGATACGCCATTTACTTATAATAATAAAGTTGCTACGATTACAAGTGGTAATTATAAAATTGTTTATAATGATATTACTTATAATTCCAATTTATTTTTATCTTCGTCTTATTTGCAAGAATCTTTGGGATTAAGTGGTGCAAAACAATATAAGAAGTTTTCTTATGCGAATATAATTTATAAAAATATTAATACTTTTACAGGTAAACCTGCAAAACATAAAGTTTATAGAAAAAGTTTAAGAACTCTTGGTGATTTTGAATCTGTAATTGATGAAACATTCGGTGATACTGAAATATTAAAAGATCCTGTTACACCAAATAAAGCATTTGAAAGATTAGGTGTATTTTTTAGCCAGTTTCATATAAATAATTTTTGGTTTACAAGTTCAAATGATTTGAATCTTAAATATGACAATCAAACATTCGTTGATGGATTAAAAATATCCGGTAGTAATCTAAATGGTACATATGCAATTGTAAAAGCAAATACATCATTTACAAACAGAAATGTTTCTTATTTGCCTTATGACGCAAATCAACAATCAGAACAATCAGGATCAAATTTTGACAGTAACTTTTTGGGTTTTTATAAAGATACAGATTATGTTTTATCATTCAGAACATCTGTAGTAGAAAAAGATTCTTCTGCAATTTCTAAATTAAAGTTTTATATTACTAGTTCATTACCAAGTGTAAGTAAAAATCTAGGATATGATTCAAATCGTGGTGTATTAATTGCTGAATTTGTTTATAGTGGAAGTACAACCGGAAAATATTTTGATCAAAAACAAAATTTTGAATTTAAATTTCCGGAAGATCTTTATGGTACTTTAGTTGTTTATCCTGAAAATGTCAAACAAATAATTGTATCTGACTTGTCAATAAAAGTTTCTGAATTGTATGGATATACTGGAAATGCATATTATGTAAAAGTTCCATTCCCAATAAATGTAGCTAATGAAGTATTTGAAATAAAATCTGAACTGTATGATGTAAACTCAAATCTTTCTTATACTAATTTAAGAACCGTTCAAGTTTTTGATCCGTCTGGCAGTAGTTCGCCTCCAGATATTGGAAGCAGTACGACGATTTCAACTGATAATTTAATTGTTACTTCAAGTATTACTTGGATTAGTCCAGATTGTATATCTAATAGTCCTGTTCCTTTTAATTATTTTCTAACTTGGGATTCTGGTTCCGGGAAAATTTGTGTAATGACTTCTAGTGCGGTTGCTTCTGGAAGTATTATATCTGGAAGTGGTGGCGGTAATATTACTTCTATAATTGGTGGACCAGGAGTAACTATAATAAGTGGATCTGGTCCGATAGTAACTATTAGTGCGAGTGCTGGTGGAACAGGAAGTGGATTTCCATTTACTGGAAGTGCAGAAATTACAGGATCTTTGACGGTTACAGGATCGATATATTCATATAATATTACCTCTAGTTTATATGGTACTGCTTCTTGGGCAATTAGTGCATCAAGAGCAATTACTGCAAGTTATACAGTTTCATCCAGTTATTCTAATACATCTAGTTATTCATTAAGCAGTTCTTTTGCTACTAGTGCTAGTTATGCTAATAATGGAATACCTGCGGGAGGAACATCATCTTATATTTTAGCAAAGAGCAGTTCAAATGATTATGATACTTATTGGATACCTGCACCAACAGGTCCAGCAGGTCAAGGTGAATTTTCTTTTACATCTTCATATTTTAGTGGATCTACATCGTCAATTACCTGTTCAACTGATTATTCTTTTTGGCATTTACATACACTCAATAATTTAAATGTACATATTAGTTCATCAGTAGAATCAGGCTCATTTAGTATTAGATTAGTCTCTTCTGGAAGTACAAGTAACACAATTAATTTTTATCCATATCAACAAATAGAATGGAGTGGTGTAGCCGGTTTTGACGGTCCAGGAAGTGGGTCAATTGAAGAATCAGGTTCAATTACACTTGCACCATCTCAAGAAATGGTTTTATCCTTTATTTATTATAATAATACATCTTCTTTGTATCCCGAGAAGAAATATAGTGCATTTGTATCCGATTTAAAGACGCCAGGATTAGAAAATAAAACAATTATACCAAATCTTTATTTAATTGGAGAAGGTGATTATAGTATTGGTGGTGGTGGATTGACTGATCCAAATGCTTATATATTTACAATTAATGGAGGCGGTACAAGTCAAGACTTAAGTGGTATTGGAAGTAAAACATTTTGGGGATGGGCGCCCGTATATGTTGAAGGTGCTGGACGAAGATTTTTTCCTTTATACCAATAATTTTAAAATTGTTTATAAATATTAACATCTTGAATTTTTTGGGAATATTTATATTTAGATTTTTTTATCAAAATTTCTACATTTGAAAGGAATTTAACATATGCCAATAACTGAAGGAGGAAAATTTAGTCCTGTTGACCGTATAGTCAGTCCAGGAGTATTTACAAGAGAAAACGACCTAAGCGGAGTAGCACAAGGTGTTGCTGATATCGGAGCAGTAGTACTTGCTCCGTTTCCAAAAGGTCCTGGATTCGCACCAACATTAATCACTAACACTGCCGATCTTGAAGAAAAGTTCGGTGTTGCTGATGGTGTTTATTATGGTCCATACACTGCAAAAGAATACTTAAATGAAAAAGGATTCGTTACTGTTTGTCGTGTAGGTGCATTAACTGGATATAGACAAATTAATCCATTCGTAATCTGGGCACAACCAGGTACATGGGCCAGAAGCGGTTCTGCTGGTGCTTTAAACAGTGGTTCATCATATGTACTATATGACAGTGATAATATTTCAAGTACATTTACCTATGCTTCAGGAAGTGGTCCTGACAACGGAACATTGTCATTTATATCTGGTGCAACATTTACCGCAAAATTTAACTCTGTTGCTGGAGATGCTACTGATTTAAATATAAACTCTACAAGTGGAAGTTTATATAATAGTGGTCAAACTTACAGTTTTACTATAGGTTCCGTATCATTTGCTACATCACATGTAACCTCTTCTTATCAAGGAAATGGTGCATATACCAATGATGAAAAATTATTACAATCAATTGCAGAATCTACTTCAACCATTTCAAATTTTAGTGCATCACTAGCAAATAGTGTAACAATCACAAATTCTGACGGAAATTTGGTTGGTACTAATATTACACTGGTAAGTGGTAGTATTTTTGCTCTAAGATCTTCAACTGGATGTGGAACACAAGTTTATCTTAAAGGTGTAATCAGTGGTTCATTTGGTAAAATTACAGGAACATTTACACCTACTTGGACTGCTCCAGCTGATCCATGTAATCCAACTGCAGTAGCAGTTAAACCAAGAGTATTAGCAGTATTAGCAAATACTCAATATGGTACATTGGATAGCAGTTTCAATGCTCCTGGTTTTAGTGGTTCATCATTGACTCAAAAAATACCATCTTCTGGAAATTATAGTGGGTCTGTTACAGGTAATCCAACATCATTGAGTGATTTCCAATTAATATTGGCGCAAGATACTTCTTTAATCGGATATTATGATTTTTCATTAAATCCAGCAGATTCAAATTATATTACAAATGTATTTGGAAATGATGCAACGGTTGGTAATCAAGACGACCAAGTTTCTGGTGCTAAGATTGAAGCAGCTTATTTGTATAAGACATTCGAAGATTCAATCCAAAAAGTAAATGATGAATTAAACACTGGTGGATGGAAAGTATATGGTGCATATCTACCATCCAGTTCATTCGCAACTGGTGAAGTATTAAAGTTTACTGATCAATATTCAACAAACTTGAATGCCGGTGATTCCCAATATGGTCTAACAAGTGCAGCAACACCTTGGATTCTTTCACAAGGAATTGCTCCTTGGAGTGGTAATGCAAATCCAGGTTCTGTAACAAAATATCAATTGTTTAAAGTACACACTTTGAGTGATGGCACAAATACAAATAAACAATATAAGATTGAAATCAGCAATGTTAAATTGTCTGGTACTGTTGCAGGAAGTGATTGGGGTTCATTCACACTTGCAGTAAGATCTTATAGTGATACTGATAAGAAGCCAAAGTATTTGGAAATCTTCCAAAACTTGAGTCTAGATCCAAATTCTTCAAACTTTGTTGCTCGTAGAATCGGTGATAGATACAATTTTATTACTTATGCCGGTAAGATCATTGAATTTGGTACTTATACAAATTTGAGTAAGTATGTAAGAATTGAAATGGCTACTATACCATATCCAGTATCTGCTGTTCCTTATGGCAATGAAGCTTATGTTACTCCACTTGGAGGTACAATTGGAGATTATGTTCCAGTAGTACAATATAGCAAAGCAAGTATTTACGGAATGGCTCCAGGTAAATATGCGTCTGGTACTGTAATGAGTGACATTCCACTTGGTGCAGATAGTGAATTGACTTCTCTATATCCAACCAGTTCTGCAAATGCAGGTGTAAAGGTTGATACAGAACAATATTTTGCTCCTCTACCATTTGGTGCTACTGTAGGATATAATATCGCATTTGACTTGGAATCAACAAGTTCTAATGTTGGTACAGGTTCACTACTCGCTGCTTCATTGAGCGGAAGCATTCCTTCAACATATGATGCAACTAACGAAGCTACATATGTTAAGATGCGTAAATTCGTAGTTGGATTCCAAGGCGGATTTGATGGTCAATCACCAGCAATTCCAATTAATGTTGGAAGTGATATTATCGCAGGTAATACTCAAGGTTTGAATTGTACAAATATCAATAGTGCAGGTTCAATCGCTTACAAACAATGTGTAGGCGCTCTTGGAAATGCAGATGAATTCGACATCAACTTGATTGTAACTCCTGGTATTTTCCATGAACAACACAGTTATGTTACTGACTTGGTAACAGATATGTGTGAAGCCCGTGGTGATACATTCTACATCATGGATAACATTGTGTTCCCATCAAGCAATCAAACAGTAGGATTGATTGATGCCGCAGTAAACGATGTATCTACAATTGATAGTAGTTATGTTTCTACATATTATCCTTGGGTTAAGATTCTAGACACTAACTTGAACAAGATTGTAAGTGTACCTCCTTCAGTAGTAATGCCAGCAGTTTATGCTGCTAATGACAATGCTGCTGCTGAATGGTTCGCACCAGCCGGTTTAAACCGTGGTGGAATCGCACAAGCAGTTCAAGTTCTAGACAGAACAACTCACGGTGAAAGAGATACATTGTATGAAGGTCGTGTAAATCCAATCGCAGCATTCCCTGGTCAAGGTATCTGTGTATGGGGTCAAAAGACACTTCAAATTCAACCAAGTGCTCTTGACAGAGTAAATGTTCGCAGATTGTTAATCGCACTTAAGAAGTTTATTGCAAGTAGCAGTAAGTTCTTGGTATTCGAACAAAATGTAGCTGCTACAAGAAATCGTTTCTTGAGTATCGTAAATCCATATTTGGAATCAGTACAACAACGCAGTGGATTGTACGCTTTCCAAGTTGTAATGGATGATACAAACAATACTCCTGACTTGGTTGATAGAAATATCCTATACGGACAAATCTATCTACAACCAACAAAGACTGCTGAATTCATCGTACTTGACTTCAACATTCTACCAACAGGCGCAACCTTCCCTAATGGTTAAACAACGCTAAACAACGAACCCCACTTAGAAATAAGTGGGGTTTTTTCTTTGTTAAATCTATTTATATTGTACGATGATTAAGCTAACTGACTTATTATTAGAAGCACAAATGCCTTCTAGTGAACAAGATATGGATTTTTATGCGAAAAAGTATAAGAAAACCATTGATTATTTAAGAAATAAGAATAAAGTACTATTATTGACTACCAGTAATAGATGGTCACAACACAAAGAAGATGTACCTAAAAGCAATCAACTAGCTACTAAAATTCAAGATTTATTAGGCAAAGAAAAGGTAACTCTTATAGACACTACCAAACTAAATATATTTCCATGTGAAGGTAATGTAAGTAGCAATAGAGAATTTGGTGGCAATCATTGTGGAACTGCAAAAGCATTATTAAAAGATAAAGAAAAGAATCCGAGTGGATATCATCGTTGTTGGGCTAGTATAAATGAAAAGAACGATGAATTATGGAAAATAAGTAAAGAATTATTTGAAAGTGATACCGTTTTATTTTTTGCTAGTATAAGATGGGGACAAGCAAATGGATATTATCAAAAATTAATTGAAAGATTAACTTGGATTGAAAATAGACATAGTAATTTGGGAGAGAAAAATATAGTAAAAGATATTGATGCTGGTTTCATTGCAACTGGACAAAATTGGAACGGTAAAGATGTAACTGAAACACAAAAAGAAGTACTTCAATTTTTTGGATTCAAAACACCAAATGAATTATTTTGGAATTGGCAATTTACTGATAATACATTGGATGAAACAACTCGTTCATATAATAAAGCGATAACTGTATTTGATAAAACATTTTTAAAACCATATGATAAAGCTGAATAACTTAGAACAATTTTTGGTATCTAATATATTGATAAACGAAGCTACTCGTATAGATCATGCCGAAGATTTAATTTTTTGGGAAGGATCAAAAGGAGCAATTCGTTCCATTAAAAGTTTTATTGAATTAGAACAAGGGGGATATAAAAATGTTACAATGAAATGGGATGGTTCTCCTGCGGTTGTATTTGGCAGAAATGACGAAGGTAAATTCGTATTGACAGATAAAAGTGGATTTGTTGCTAAAGGATATAATGGTAGACCAACTTCACCGGAAGAATTGGAACAAATGTTTTTGAATAGAGGTAAAAGTGTTAAAACAGACGAATATAGATTTTTCGTTCAAAATATGAAAAATGCATTTTCAATATTTGAATCCGCAGTTCCATCTACATTTAGAGGTTATTTTAAGGGAGATTTGTTATATTTTAATACGCCATTAATTGAAAATGGACGATATGTTTTCAAACCAAATATTGTAACTTATGCAGTTGATATTAATTCCGAGTTGGGACGAAAAATTGCTCAAAGCAAAGCTGCGGTTGTAGTTCACAGAGAAGTGGATAGTTTTGGAAATGAAACTGCAATTACAAATTACAATATATTTCAAGGTAAACAATTATTGGTAATACCACCTATATCTGTAAATAATCCACCAGATGTAAATGAAAAAAGATTAAAAGATATTATACTTTATATAAATAAACATGCTAGAAATATAGATGATTTTATTAATCCTTCTAAATTGGCTAGTATGAAAATGACTAATTTTCCAGATATTTTATATAAATATTTGAACAGTAAAGTTGATACTGGATTAGTGAATATTGGTGATGATTTTATACAATGGGTAGATCAAAGTAATCTTACAGGAGCGATGAAGAAAAAGATTACTGATTATGTTAGTAGTAATCGTGACGGATTTGAATCTTTATGGAAAGTAGTTGTAGAAATAATGTCAGTCAAAGAAGAAATTATTAATCAAATCGATAATCAAGATACTGAAATTAAATCATATATAGGCAATGAACCAGGAGGCGAAGGTTATGTATTCTCTCACCCAGAAGGTGATATTAAGTATGTTTCTCGTTCCAAATTCAGCGCAGCAAATAGAGCTGCACATAAACAACCTATTGATGAAGGTGGTTGGTTAAAACCAGAATTAACTTCCAAAACAGTTTTGTCTCCAGATACTATTGAAAAAGCAACTGAAAAATTTAAGGATTTTTTAGCTGATTTGAATATGTTTTTAAGTAATGTACCGTTGGCTCCAATAAAGGATTATCAAATATTAGGTTCTGCTGGGTATTATAAACAAGACCAACAAGACAAAAAAGAAATAACATATGGTGATATTGATGTAATGGTTGTTATACCTATTGAATCAAAAGATGATGTCACCGATACAAAAAAAGAATATATAAATAATGTAATTAAATTTATTGAAACAAGTGGTCAAAATTATATTGATATTGAAAGTGCAAAGAGATCTGACGGTAAACAAATTATAATTAAAATTGAAGAAGATACTTGGGTTCAATTAGATTTATTGTATACTACAAAAATATATAAAGATTGGTTTGCTACTAGATTTACTCCAGAAAGAGGTATAAAAGGATTTACAATGGGAGGAATGTACTCTGCATTGGCAGAAGTTCTTAATATTAGAATTGGTGATACAGGTGTAAGAGCTAAATTTAAGGATGGTAAGATTGTATCTCCAATGTTAAGAAAAGATGTTGTAGATAAATTAATATCAAACAGTCCTCGTACATTTTTAAGAGATTTGGCAGACTTTTTGGCTGAATTGTTTAATAAAAAAATTACTATTATTGACCCAAATTTATCTGCACATAGTGGTGTAAATCCACAGGATGTTAAATTAAAAGATTTGACTACAGGAGTTCTAGGATTTGCAAGAACTCTTGATAAGAATGGCATTCTTTCAGATTTAGGATTTGATTATGCATCATTTATCAAAGCTATAAAAGACAAATATGCCGAAAAAATGATTGAACAATATTCAAAGAAAGAAAAGAAAGCAACCACACCAGAAACTCAAGCATCAATTGATAAAATCAAAAAACACGCTGATATAGGAAACAAAATCGTAAACGATATATTGAGAGAATTTTTAATTACGGAAGGTGGTAATGCAGTAGCTGCAAATAGTGAATTGCCAAAACAGTATTTGGATTCTACCGTAAAAAACGGTTTGAAAATATGGAATCTTGATTCTTTAAAATATGAAATAATCGGAAACAAATCAAAACCAATATTGGGTGATATTGATGTTGCAGTATCTACAGAACAATTGAATGAATTGCTTGGTATAAATTATGATTATGATAAAAAGTCATTTTATGAAAAATTAAAACAACATGTAGAATCAAATACTCCATCAAATGTACCAACACCTGCTTTTAAAATAAATACAGGATTGGACCAATTGCATTTGAATGTTCCTATTGTAGATGAAGATGGCAATCCAGTAAAATCCACAGAAATACCAAATGAAGATGGTTATGTACAAATTGATTTGATGATTGGTGATTTAAATTTCATGATTAAGGCTTTATCCGGAGCACCAGAATCAAAATATAAAGCTGCGTTAAGAAATATTCTATTAATGAATATTATGTCACATAGTTATGAACCAACCGAAGATCCAAATAAGATGAAGAGATATCAATTTAATTGGAAAAAAGGTCTTCAAAGTGCGGATGTTATAACAAATGAAAAAGGTAAACAAGAAAAACAAAATATAAAAACTGTTTATACTGATATGGACGATGTTGCTGAATTTTTATTTGGCAAAAATGTAACATTTAATGATATTAACACTTTAGAAAAACTAATTAAATTAGTGAAAGGTAATACTTTTCGTTATAAAAACAAAAGAACTGAAATCTTAAATGATTTCAAAAAGGAATTGGATAGATTAAAAGTAAAGTTATGAAAAGAGCAACAGGAAAAAGCAATCTCGACATAGTTAAAGATTATGTTGAGGGAAACCGCCCATTTATTCAAGTTGGTTATGATCCTAACTTGAACAACAGTAAAAGAAAAGAAGGTGAAGAATGGGAAGATGGTCAAGGAAATAAATGGGTTTGGAAAAATGGAAGTAAAAGAAAAGTATCCAAACTCGGACAAATAAAAATTGATCAAAGATGTAGTATCTGTAATGCAGATATGAAATTTGGCAATTATTTAGATGATAGATTTTATCCTAAAACAGGCAAGTGTTATGATTGTACTATTTCATTTGATAGTAAATTAAAAGTATTAGGTGTTTATGCGGACTATGAAAGATATAAAATCTATAATAGTATGCTTTCAGAAATGAAAGATTTTAAGAAAAATATTACTGATAGTATTGAATATTTGGAAAAGAATCCAGAAGAAAAGTTACAATTTTTTAATGATGATGGTAGTCAAGAATTCTGGACGGATGATACTACACAAATACAAAAAGTATTGTCTGATTTAAAAGAAGATTTGAAAAATGTTGAGGAAAATATTGCAAAAGCAAATGAAGAATTGGGTAAATTAAATTATAATTCTGAAATTGAAACTAAAGCCAAACAAATGGTTTTGGATAAATTAAATCAATGAGTACTCCAAAGACACTTAAAGAAGTAATTAAGGAGGAATATAAGAAATGTCTTGTAGATCCAATTTACTTCATGAAAAAGTATGTTAAGATTCAACATCCTATTCGTGGAACTGTAAACTTTGATTTATATCCATTTCAAGAAGAAGCTTTAACAGACTTGGTTGAACATGATTTTAATATCATATTAAAGTCTAGACAAATGGGTATTAGTACATTAACCGCAGCATATAGTTTGTGGTTAATGGTATTTCATAAAGATAAAAATGTTCTTTGTATTAGTATTAATCAAGAAACATCTAAAGAAATTGTAACCCGTGTAAGATTTGCGAATGACAATCTTCCTTCTTGGTTAAAAGTAAAAGAACAAGAAGACAACAGATTAAGTTTAAGATTGACAAATGGTTCACAAATTAAAGCCGTTTCATCTGCCGGTACATCAGGTCGTTCTTCTGCATTGTCATTGTTGATTATTGACGAAGCTGCATTCATTGATAACATTGAAGAAATTTGGTTGTCCGCTCAATATACATTAAGTACTGGTGGTAGAGCAATCATGTTAAGTACACCAAATGGTGTTGGTAATTTCTTTCATCAAACTTGGGTAAAGGCAGAAGCCAAAGAAAATAAATTTAATACAATTAGACTTCCATGGCATTTACATCCAGAAAGAGATCAAGCTTGGAGAGATAAACAAACCGAACTATCAGGTGTAAAAGGTGCAGCACAAGAATGTGATTGTGACTTTGCAACTACTGGTAATGGTATTGTTGATGTTGCCACAATTGATTTTTATAAACAAAGCAAGGTAAAAGATCCAATTGAAATGAGAGGATTGGATCATGGTTATTGGATTTGGGAATATCCAGATTATAGTAGAAACTATATAGTTAGTGCTGACGTTGCAAGAGGTGATGGTGCAGATTATAGTGCATTTCAAGTTATTGATGTAGAATCATTGACTCAAGTAGCAGAATATAAAGGACAGATTGGTACTAAAGATTATGGCAATATGTTGGTTAGTGTTGCGACTGATTATAACAATGCTTTATTGATTGTAGAAAATGCGAATGTTGGTTGGGCTGTTTTACAACAAATAATAGATAGACAATATCCAAATACCTTCTATAGTAGTGCAGACCTACAATATGTAGATGTAGAAAGACAATTGACTAATAAGATCAATAGAGATGAAAAGAAAATGATTCCTGGTTTTACTAATAGTCAGAAAACCAGACCATTGTTGATTTCAAAATTGGAAACATATTTTAGAGAAAGATCGGTAGAAGTAAGATCTATTAGATTTTTGGATGAATTATCGGTGTTTATTTGGGACGGTAATAAAGTAGCTGCAATGAAAGGTTATAATGACGACTTAGTAATGGCAATGAGTATTGGATTGTGGGTAAGAGATACAGCATTGAAGTTAAGACAACAAAGTATGGATCTAAATAGATCAATGTTAGGTGGAATTACAAGAATAGGCGGAACTCAAAACATTTATAAAGCACAAACTATTAGTAGCCAAGAAGCATGGCAAATGACAACAGGAAAAATAACAGATAAAAAAGAAAACCTAACTTGGTTATTGTAACATATTTATATATATAAAACTATGGCAAACGAAGAATTTCAAATATTAAAACAAAGATCTTTATATTCAAAATTAAAGAGACTTTTTTCCACCGATGCGGTAATTCGTAATGTAGGTGGTAAGAAATTAAAGGTAGTAGATACAGATGAAGTAATGTATGCTACTGACCGTAATACGCTTAGAGATCGTTTTAATAGAATTAGAACATCTTCATATAATCAATACAGCAGAGATTTCACTTTAAGTTATCAAGCTGCTCGTATTGAACTATTCCGTGATTATGATACAATGGATATGGACCCAATCATTGCATCTGCATTGGACATTTACGCAGATGAATGTGTAACTAAGAATGAATTGGGGGAAATATTAATAATTCATTCAAGTAATGATAACATCAAACAAATTCTTTATAATTTGTTCTATGATATTCTTAATATTGAATTTAACATGTGGAGTTGGACTAGAAATCTTGTAAAGTATGGTGATTTCTATTTGAAAATGTATATTAGTCCAGAATATGGTGTCTACATGGTAGAACCTATTAGTGCATACAATGTTACCCGTGTAGAAAATAGTGATTTAACAAATAAGAACTATGTAAAATTTCAAATTAATTTACCAGAAGGTGGTAGATTAGAAGAATTAGAAAACTATCAAGTTGCTCATTTTAGAATGTTGAGTGATAGTAATTTTATTCCATATGGTAAAAGTATTATTGAAGGTGGTAGAAGAGTTTGGAAACAATTATCTTTGATGGAAGATGCAATGTTAATTCACCGTGTAATGCGTGCTCCAGAAAAGAGAATATTTAAGGTTGATGTAGGTAATATTCCACCATCTGAAGTGGATCAATATATGCAAAAGTTGATGGACAAGATGAAAAAGGTTCCATACATTGATGAAAGAACAGGTGATTATAATCTTCGTTTTAATCTACAAAACATGGTAGAAGACTTTTATCTACCAGTTCGTGGTAGTGATAGTGGTACTAGTATTGAACCATTGAGTGGTATGGAATTCAATGGTATTGATGACATTGAATATCTTCGTAACAAAATGTTGGCTGCATTAAAGATACCAAAGGCATTTTTGGGTTATGAAGAAGATTTGAGTGGTAAGGCAACACTTGCAAGTGAAGATGTAAGATTTGCAAAGACAGTAAACAGAGTACAAAGAATTTTGATCAGTGAATTAAACAAAATTGCAATGGTACATTTGTATGCTCAAGGGTATAAAGATGCATCATTGGTTGATTTTACATTAGAATTAACTAATCCGTCAGTAATTTTTGAAAAAGAAAAGATTGCTATTTGGCAAGACAAAGTAAATCTTTCCAAAGACATGATGGAAACTAAGTTATTTAGTAAGAAATGGATATATGAAAATGTATTTAAGATTTCTGAAGAAGATGTAGATATTCAAAAGAATGATTTGGTTGAAGATGCTAAACAATCTTACAGATTCAAACAAATTGAAGATGAAGGTATTGATCCTGCTAAACCATTCAATAAAATTAAACCAGAAGAAGGTGGTGAAGGCGGCACTGGTGGAGGTGAAACTGGTGCAGAAGCTGGTGGAGGTGAAGCTGGTGGAACTGAAACAGGTGGTGCAGAGGCCGGAACGGAAACAGGAGGTGAAACAACAGGAGGTGAAACTGGTGGTGGTGAAGCTCCTGCATTAACAGAAAAATCTCTTAGGTCATATAAAAGACCATCACAAAAAGGATCTCACAAAAAGAGAAAAGATATTGCGTTTGGATATGATCCATTAGGAAGCAAAGAAAATGTATCGCAATCTCAAACTGATCCATTAAGACAAGGTTCCAAAACCAAATCTCCATTGAGTTTAGAGGGTTTAAATGACTTTTTAAAAACTACTTCTCAAATCAAAACAGAACTTTTAAATGAAACAAAAAGTCTATCGATGTTAGACGAAAAAAATATTATTGAATAATCCATGTAAATAGTATATTAAAAATGATTTTTACTATAAATTTACTATATTTATAAAATAACGAAGATTAAATTATATGCACAAAGCTAAGCATTCAAAGTTTAGAAACACAGGAATATTGTTTGAATTGCTCACTCGACAAGTGACATCAGATATTTTGTCTGGAAAAGACGAATCTTTTGCCAAGAATATTCTATTTAAATACTTTTCTGAAAGTAAAGAATTAGGCAAAGAGTTACAATTGTATAACTTTTTAGTTAATGAAGTTGCAAAAGACGAAACACAAGCTGAAAAGTATATTGAAATTGTTTTAAAACAAAGAGACAAACTAAATCAAAAGTCATTAACATCTGAAAAATATAATTTAATCAAAGAAATCAAAGATGTTTATCCAATTAATGATTTATTTAAGTCTAGTATTAAGAATTATAAAGTCTTAGCTTCAATATATAAAATTTTTGAAAATCACGGTGATAAAAATTCTAAGTTTGATGTAAAAGAAATTGTTACATCCAGAACTTGTATTGTTGAAAATTTATGTGGCATTAAAAAAGTTAATAAAGAAACCGAAGATGAAATGATTAATGTTTATAAACAACAAAACGAAGAAGTTCGTCTTTTGAGTTATAAAATATTGGTCGAATCTCTAAATGAAAAGTATAAAGATTTGGATTCAAACCAAAAGAATTTATTAAAAGAATATATTAATAGTATAAGCAATACAAATTCATTGAAAACATTAATTGACAGTGAAGTAACTAATGTTAAGAAACAATTGGCTGAATTAACCAATAAAATTTCTGATGATGTCATTAAGATCAAAATTAATGAAACTGTAAAACAACTTGATAATGTTAAAAAATTTAATCTCGTTAAAGACAATCAAGTAATGGTTCTATTGTTATCATATGAATTGATAAAGGAAATCAAAAATCAAATTTAATATGAACGAAGCCAAAGAAATTATTAAGTCAGATGAATCTTTGAAACAAAAAATCAAAGAATTAATTAAACAAGTAATGGACGAAATTACTACTTCTGCTGCTGCAGGTAGTGGAGAAGGTTCTGCCGGTGTACCAAGAGTTCCTACTTGGGTTTCTAAAAATAAAAAGGGTAGACCAGATGTAGCTACTGCTCTTGGATATACTCTTGCAAAACCAGTAAATGAAGCTGCCGAACCAGGAGCTGTTCCACAACAAGATCCAAACGCACAACAAACACAACAAGGACAAGAAGATCCAAATTTATATGATGCTAAATCTGATTTAAGTGATTTTGAAACTAGAGTATCACAATCTACTTTACAAAACAAAGGAACTTTTCAAAACAAAATAATGAGCAAAATTGGAAACAAACAAGTCCAATTAAGAGCATCAAAAGGATATGGTCAACCAGAAAAAGATTATATAGTGAATGTTTCTGGTGTAAGTATTGATTTTTACTATGAAAAATATGTAATAGTAGTCAAAGGTAGAGAACAAGGTAAACAAAAAGAAAGTGAATACTTTGTTAAAGCACCATACCAAATCAAAATTTTAGGTAATGCAGTTGTTACACCTTCTGCAAAGAAGAAACAACAACAAGCTCCAGCAACACCAGTTGCTCCTGTTGTACCAACAAACACTGCAACAAAAGGAGTATAATATATATGAATAAAAAACTATTAGTAGATTGTATAACATTTGATGTAGATAAATCTGTACTTAAAGAAGCAATGTCTAAAGGTGGACCATTGGTTGTACAAGGTGTTCTACAAAGAGCCGAAGCAAAAAATCAAAACGGTAGAGTATACGGCAAAGAAATTTTACAAAGAGAAGCTCAAAAATATGATGAAAATTTCATCAGAGAAAGAAGAGCACTAGGCGAATTAGATCACCCAGACAGTAGCGTTGTGAACTTAAAGAATGTAAGTCACAATGTAAAAAGAATGTATTGGAATGGTAATGATTTAATGGGCGAAGTAGAAATTTTAACTACACCAAGTGGCAATATTTTAAAAGAATTACTCAACTGTGGTATTAAGTTGGGTATTAGTTCCAGAGGAATGGGAAGTGTTAAAAAGAATGTACATGAAGGTACCGATGAAGTTCAAGATGATTTTGAATTGATTGCATTTGACTTTGTTAGCAATCCATCAACCAAAGGTGCGTTTATGTTTCCATCTGGAGAACAATCTTTACAAGAAGGAGTTGTAAAAAACCCATTAACAAACAAATGGGAAAATGTAGAAAATTTAATAAGAGACATTTTAGGAGAAATTAAATAATATGAATGATATTCTAATTGAAAATATTAAACTCAAATCAGACTTACAATATGATATTTTATTTGAATCAAAAGAATATCACAGTCTAGATTCCGGCATCAAAACATTCATGAAAGAATGTTATGATATGGGTGTAAATACTAGCATCTATATTCAACAAGATAAAGTATTACTTGAAAGTGTTGATGAAGGATTTTTTGATCGTGTTAAAGCTGGCGTAGTTCGTACAGGTCAAGGAATAAAGAATCTATCTGGTTTTGGTACACAAACTGCCGATAGCAAAGATGCTGGCGTTGATTCTTTATTAAAAGGTTTTAAACAAAAGTTTGAAAAAGCTAAACAATTTTCTGGTCAAGGATCGCCAGGTGTAGGTCCTGGTGTAGAAGGATTGAAAGATAAACTTAAAGATGAGATAGAATATCTTGATAGAAAAGCAAATCAAGATAAAACTCCGCCTCCTGATCAAAAAACAGCAGAAGACATTGTAATAAGAACTCCAGGAGTTCCAAAGTCTCTTAAAGACAAGATAATTCAAGGTATAAGAGAAAATCCTGGTAAAATTAAATTTTTATTAGCTGCTGCATCATTTGGTGCAGGTATGGTTGCTGCTTCTTATACTTTAGGAAATCCTCTTGCAATAAAAGCTGCTGGTGCCGCAGTAAACGGTATTGGTAATGCTGTTCTAGCAAAGATTCAAGGTCGTGGTACAGGCGATGCAGTAATGTCTGGTTTAACTCAAGGTGTAGCTGGTGCTGCTCTTGCTGGTGCAGGCGCAGCAACAGTAAATGCTATATCATCATATATTGATCAAGCAGGTGAAGTTAGTCCAAACGCATTTCAAGTTACAAAACAAAAATCCGTTCCAACCCCACCAACCCCACCAACCCCATCAAGAACTCCAGATGATATGGAACCTATTGGTCCAGAACCAATTCGTGCAGACCCAACTCCATCACAAACTCCAACTCCATCACAAACTCCAACTCCATCACAATCTACAACTCCTACTCCTACTCCAAGTTCAGCATCACCAAAATATGTAGAACCAGGTACTAGAGCAGCTAGAGTTGCATATGATGCAGATCAACAAGCACAATATTATAAGTCAAGAGGATATACTGGTCCAAAGGATACTTTGGGTAGACCAAAAGCTTTATTTAGAGAAAATAAAGAAAGTATGTTCGTCAAATCATATAATAATACTTATACTTTAAAAAAATCATTAAATGAAAA
>Ga0207942_1000016_pt1 | contig 50671 bp, 71 predicted proteins | sample LakMenEpi12Oct12_FD_150687 | JGI IMG/M metagenome (GOLD analysis project Ga0207942, IMG submission 150687) | Freshwater microbial communities from Lake Mendota, WI - 12OCT2012 deep hole epilimnion (SPAdes) | ecosystem: Environmental > Aquatic > Freshwater > Lake > Epilimnion/Euphotic zone ... | reverse complement strand
TTTTTAATTAACTTTGATGTGCAAGTTTTGAATATGTGTTTCGGTTTAAGTCAAAAACTCTCTTGTCATTTCGCCTGTTCAATGAAAAAATTTGAATTTATCCTTCTTTACAAAACTTGCACCTTGTATCTCATAAATCAAATTTAGAATGGGCGAAAGCAAGAGAAAAATATATCAAAGGACATCAGGTATACGAAAATATAACTTGATTGTATCTGCTCTTGTTAAAGATAAGAAACGAAAAAAACAATCCTACACGATTTCGGAAATCAGGCAATTAGCAAGTAGCATTTATCCAAATTTCCGACAAGAAACATTTTCATCGTTGAAAAAAACAAAAGGTCGAATTTTAAGGGCAAAGCCTTTAGAAATTGAACCAGTTGAAAAAGAAGCAAAACCCGACTATCCGGAAAGATTAACTGATCCTGACCAAAATTATTTTTTTGATGCTTACAAACTATTGGATGCCATAAGTAGAGAAACAAGCAATCAAATTTCATTTTCAAGCGATATTCCAGGTTTAGAAGATTTTGAAATTAAAGGTGGAGATGAATTGTTGCCAAATGCAAGTTCTTTTTATCAAAGCAGTTTTGCTAACATTGTAAACTACTTCAATAAATTGGTTAGTCAAAAAACAGTTGATTATACCGATATACGAATTGTAATTACTGAACCAAAAAAAATTAAGGGAAAATGGAAATCTAAAATTACAATTGTAGATGCTTCAGGAAACGGATTGAATAATAAAGATTTTGATCCTAATTTATTGGTCGCATTAAAGAAGTATAATAAAGAAGAAATTTATACTGCTCCACCACCAAAAGAAAAAAAACCAGGTAAAAAGGAAACCAGCGAACAAGCCAAAATTGATTTAGAGGAAAAAAAACAACTTGCTGAAATTCAAAAGCAAGAACGCATTGAAATTGAAAAACAAAAAACTATTCAAATTGCGCTGAATATGGTTTCACAAGGAAAAATGACTTGGGAACAATTTGATGAACTAATGTCAAAATTATATAAGTAAATAAGTAACAAATAAAAATAAATAGTATGAATAGAAAAACAAAAACAAGCGAGATGAAAGTCGAAGAACAATTGGAAACAAAAAATTATCCAACAGGCCCGGAAGAATATATTGAGGAAAGAGAAATTGAGGATGTTCTTCCTATTGAGGAAACCGGAATTGAACCCATTGAAGAAAATAAGGATATAGAATTTGTAGTGAACTCAAATAAAAGCCAATGGATCGAAAGTGAAGCAATAATTTTTTCTACTGGAAACTTTAATTTTTGTAATTTTTGGTTTAATGCCAATCAAGTTTTAGGTTTCAGTTCAATATCGCATAATGATTTTGAAGAATTAGGTATATCCGAAGAAGATTTGATTAGTTTTGAGTTGATCCCTGACAATTGTTCAAGGGTATATCTTATGAACCGGGAAGAACCTTTAATTATTGTAGATATTTCTCCTGAACAACTTTTATCGGAATTAGAATAATTTTTGATTTTCGATAATGATAAGAGAAGTAGATTTGCTGGAGTACAACAAACTCATTCAGGTTCAAATAAACAACGGTGTTGATTATTCGGAACAATACAAAGGAAGTAGAAAAACACTTATTGTAAGGAATAAACCTTTAGTGAGTTTGTTGTTATCCGGTTCTTATTTAGATTTAGGAAATTTGACCGATAAACAATTCGGCAGTTTTTTAGGACTATTCAAAAATCACATTTACAAGCAAGTTTCTAAAAACAATTTGTATCATCTTAAAATTGATTACAATGGTTTGAGTAGAGGTAAAAATAAACAAGCCTTTGACAAAGCAGAAATAATGAATACCTGGTACAATGTGGATTTGAACTCGGCATATTGGCAAATGGGATATGTTTTAGGTTATGTGTCAAAGAATTTTTACGAAAAATATATTGATAAGGATGAATACAAGTCGGCTAAAAGATTTTGTTATTCGTTTTTGGCTCGGCAAAACTTTAGAGAATACTCTAATGGAAATAGAATTTATTGCGACAACTCTTTGGATCAGCAAATTTTTGACAATATCCGAAATAATTTATATTGTATTATTGAACGAGCATTGGATATTTGTCAGGATGATTATTTAGAATATAATATAGATAGTATTACAGTAAGTAATTCAAAACTTCCAGCAGTAATACAATTTTTCGATGATTTACAATTAAAATTTTCGGTTAATGAGTTTGTTAAACTTTCCGAAAACAAATTCATTCTTAAAGGTAGAGTTCGGAATTTTTAGATATTAACATTTACTCGTTAATAAAAAAAATTTTTGCCTATTGCATTATATTAAAATAAAATGGTAATTTAGCACCATAAATAATAAAAAATATAAGTATGCAAAAATTAGACACAAAAACCTTTATTGCCGAAATCGTTTCGGAAACAAGTTTATCTCCAGTGCCAACAAAATTAGGCTCTCACGAAAGCACAATGGACTTGTACTATTCTTCGGCTATGGATCATTACTATTATATTGAGTGGGATATTCCCGGACTTGACATAGTGGAGCAAATTGGACTTTGGTGTGAAATAGGAACAAAAAAGATACTTGATTACGATGGTGTTTTTACCTTGCCAAATGAAGCAATCGAATTATTAAAAGAAAATGGGTTTGATCTTAGCGAAATAAATTAAAAATCAATAAAAATATATACTATGGCAAAGAAAAGTAAAATAGCAAGTATTACTTACACGAAAGATTGGCAGGCACCTGATAAAACAATTCTTTATTATCACGTTGTATTGTTTGAAAATGGAGATAGTGGAAGTTGCGCTTTGAAAAGTAAAAATCAATATGAAATCGGAGATGCAGTTGAATATGAATTGTCTGGCGATAAACTTCGCATTTTGTCTAAATCATCAGGAGAAAAACAATTTACGAATTTTAAGAAAAGCACCGGATCAAAAAAACCGGAGGACTATTTAGGTTTTGTTTATGGCTATGCAAAGGATATTCACATCGCCAAAATGCAAATTTCTCAATCCAAAATACCTTTAGATGAAATGTTGGAAGAAGTTGAGAGAATATATCAGCACGTTCAGGAATTACTTAATAACTAATTTGAAATTTATGAAAAGTACATTGAGCATCGCAAAGAGGGAAACCTATTTGGAAAATTTGAAAACTGGTAATATAAAATCAAAAACAATGAGAATTTTGTATATGATCCAACAAAGACCATTTACAAATACCGATGAAGTTCGTTCATTATTATCAATAAGCCATCAAACTGCAACAGCCATACTTTCCAATTTACTTGATTTAGGAATAATTAAAATTGCTGGAGAAACAAAAATTAACGACAATACTTATTCAAGGTATTTGTTTGTCAGCGAATATCAAGAACAATACAATTTATCAAAGCAAAGAAAAAAAGAAAAGTTTGCTCTTTGGATAAAACAAGGCTTAAATTCTTACGCAGATTTATTAAACGCAAGGTTACATTTTGAATTAGTTATTGCCGATGAAAACGAATAAGTATAGACAATCATTGATAGATTATATTTCATTATCTACTGATTTCAGCGATGCAGATTTACAAAATTTTGCTAATGGTTATGCCAAATGTTATGAAGATAATTTCATTGAAAATTTTGAACCACCAAACCAGGCTTTATTGAATACAAAAGATGCGCTTAAAATTTCTTTGAGTTGCATTTTAGATAAAAGCGTTACGATGAATGAGTGTGAAAAGATTTTGGAAATGGTTAATTACCTTAAAAGTAATTCCGGTGTTAATTTGAGTATTGAACAAATAAAAAACAAATCTAATGACCTTAAAGCAATTGATTAAAGATAGTTTTGAAAATTCGGAATTGAATAAGGAAAGCAAGGAAGAACATTTTACTTTTTATGTTTGGGAAATGGCTTTCAATATGGGGTTCTCCTATGGAAAAAGTAAAAAGCAAATGCCGATTGAATTTTACAAGGAAGTAATTTTTGAAAATGAAAAATTGAAAGAATTGATTAAACTTGAATATCAGGTTAGCGATAAAGAATATACTGATTTACTGAATAAATTTTATTTAGAAAAATCAGCCATAAATACTTGTTATCCGGATAAAAATAGTTTGTTCAAGCATTGTGTTAATTACCTGAAGTATAACTTAAATAATAAAAAGCCGATAAATTCTGCTTCATCTAGGTTGCTATGAAAAAAAAGGTATTGTATCAAACCGAATTAGAGTATGCAGACCAAATGGAAGTTGAAAGAATTGTGCTGGGTTCACTTTTAGTTAATTCCGAAGCGATTTATGAAATAGTTGGAGAATTAGATGCAAAATACTTTCAAAGCATAGAACACAATTTAATTGTATCTGCTTTGTTAAGATTACACATTAACAATTCGCCAATTGATTTAGTTACCATAGTCGAACAGTTAATTAAAGAGCAAAATTTACAAAAAGTAGGTGGCGCAAAATACTTGAGTTCCATAACTGAAAGAATAGGATCAACAGCGCATTTACAATATCATTTTAGAATTTTACAACAATACTGGTTAGCAAGATTTATTTCTCAAACTTGTAGTGAAGCACAGTTAGATATACTGACCTACAAAAAAGATATTTTTGAAGTAAAGGATCAACTTATTCAAAAGTTAGATAGAACTACTGATGACATTGTAAAAAAAGAAGTCGTGTTGCTAAAGGACATTCATCAGCAATCAATCAAGGATGCTATTTCATTACTCCACGAAAATAAAAGGTCAGGAGTACCTACCGGACTTAACCGATTAGATTTATTAACTAATGGTTGGCAAAGTAGCGATTTGATTATTTTGGCTGGTAGAACATCAATGGGTAAAACTGCATTTTCCTTATCAATTCTTTTGGACCCGGTTGTTTATCAAAAATTACCTGTTGCGTTTTTTAGTTTGGAAATGTCGAAAGAACAATTGGTTGGTAGGCTACAATCAATGTTATCGAAAGTAAATGTTTCTCAAATAATTAAAAAGCAATTAGATATTAACGAAATCAACTTGATTAATGAAAATTGTAAAGAACTTGAAAATGCTCCTTTGTTTATTGATGATACTGCAAACCTATCCATACTGGAATTGAAAACAAAAGCAAGAAAACTTGTAAGAGAAAATAATGTCAAGATGGTAATTGTTGATTATTTACAATTGATGAAATCAGGTATTAAAACATCGAATAGAGAACAAGAAGTTGCAGAAATTTCTAAAGGCTTAAAAGCATTAGCAAAAGAACTAAACATTCCGGTAATTGCATTAAGTCAATTAAGTAGAGGAGTAGAAACGAGAACTGGATCAAAAAAACCAATGTTATCCGATTTAAGAGATAGTGGACAAATTGAGCAGGATGCAGATATGGTATTATTTTGTTTTCGACCAGAGTATTACGAATTAACGGAATACGATTGTTTTGGTAAAACGCTTTCTGCTGAAAAACTATTTGTTTTAATCATCGCAAAGCATAGAAATGGACAATTAGGCGAAATTCCTTTGACGTTTACAGGAGAAAACACATTAGTAAGCAACTATTACCGAGAAAACGAATTGTATTACAACGAAAAAAGCACTAAAAATAGTAATTTTGATGAAAATAGCCAAGCACTACGAAATTACCAAAAAGAGAATGTAAGTAATAGTATTAAAACACCAAATAACTCAAATTCATCTACCGGGAATAATAGTATTAACAATCCAAATAGTGATGAATTTTTACCTTTTTAATTTATGGAAAGTAAAGACCAAAAAATAAAAGAAATATCAGTAATTGTATGCAATTATTACGAATTTGATTTTGAGAAATTTCAAAACACAAAGAATAGGAGAACACCATTACCGAAATACCGACAAATAGTTTCTCTACTGGCGAAAAACAACCTTTCAATATCTTACCGAGAATTAGCAGATTTCTTTAATAAGAAAACCCATTCTACAATTTACCTTACAATAAAAAGTTTGAAAGATAGGATGGAGTTTGATAAAACATTGAAAAAAGAAGTGAATGATATTGAAAGCATTTTAATCGAAAATGGTTTGAGCAAAAAATCAAATATGAAAAATGAGTGGTATGAGTTTATTGATCTTGATAACTGCATTTTAGCAAGAAAAGAAAATCAATCAATCTTGTTCAGCAACTTTGATATTAACGAAGTACATCATTTAATTTCAGGTAGTTCAGTTTTTTTACCTGATGAACTTAAACAGTTTACAAAGACAAATACATTTATATATAAACCCAAAAAAAATAATTATGAGTAAAGAAAAATTGAAAGGAAATAGGATCAATGAATGTTTGTTTCGTAGAAATATGAGCCGGGCAGAATTAATTGATAAAACCGGACTTGATGCAAGTTTCGTGGCAAAAATTGTTAATGGTAAAAAAAGCAATTTGAATGTAACAACTGCCAACAAAATAGCAAATGCGTTGAATTATCCGATTGAAGTTGTTTTTATATTTTAATGCTATGATAAAAGTAGGTAGTGATTTTTCAGGCGTTGGTGCTTTTAACCAAGCCTTAAATAGATTAGGAATAACGTATGAAGAAGTTTTTGCGTGTGATATGGATAAATATGCTCGTCAAACTTTTATTGAGAACTATGGAGAACCAAAATACTATCCGACTGACGTTTATGAACGTGAAATACCGGTTGATCCTTTAACAATTTATATGTCAAGTCCACCTTGCCAGGCCTTTAGCCTTGCAGGAAAAAGAAAAGGCAAAGAAGATTTAAGAGGAATTTTATTTTTCAATTCATTAGAGTTTATCCAAAAAAATAAACCGAGATATTTTATTTTTGAGAATGTTAAGGGTTTGCTTTCCGATGATGCTGGAAACACTTTTAACGAATGGTTGAATTATTTAGGTGGAAAATCAATAAACGGTAATGCAGTAATGTTTCCTTATCAGGATAGTGTACCTTATCACATTTATTGGAAAGTCCTTAACGCTAAAAATTTTGGAGTTCCACAAAATAGAGAACGAGTATTCATAGTTGGTATTAGAGATGATAGCGACAACCAATTTATGTTTCCTAAAGAATTTTCATTAGATAAAAAGTTAAAAGATATTTTAGAGCCTGAAGTTTTAGAAAAATTTACTTTATCCGAAAATGCCATATTCAAGTGCATGAAAAGTCAAGCCAACAAAGATATTTTAATAAAAGAGGTTCCGGACATAAGCAAGTGCATTGTAGCCGGATATTACAAAATAACTTTTGATGGTCAATATATTAAAGTGAATAGCAATTTAGAAAAGTATTATGTAAGCGAAAAAATGTTAGATACTATGCTCGTTGCTAAAAATCGAAATGATAAGGCTGGAAATGGTTTTGGTTTCAAAGTTAAAGATGAAGAAGAAACTGCAAACTGCATAACAACTGGAGTTGGAAAAATGCGAAATACCGACAATTTTTTACCAATTAAATCTGCTAATGCCGATGGCTTTGAAATTGCCAAAGATGGAGATACAATAAATTATCTTCATCCGAATAGCAATACTCGTAGAGGTAGGGTTGGTAAACAAGTTGCTCAAACTTTAGATACAGGATGCCAACAAGCAATAGTTTTATTTGACTATCCAAAAGTAAAGCATAAATTGTCTGGTGGCAAATGGGATAAAACTCACGAACAAAGTAGGCGTGTTTACGATGAGAACGGAATTGCACCAACTATTCATACTTGCGATGGTGGTAATACTCAGCCTAAAGTTGCAGTAACGTATAATATCAAAAGATTAAATGAAACAATTGAAAAGCACGATTTGAAACCTGGAGAAATAAAGATGCTTGATACTTACAATAAAACAATACACGATGATTGTCCTACCTTAAAGGCAAGGGAAAACGATGATAAAAAACTTTGGACTGGTTTTAAGATTAGAAGATTAACACCAAGAGAATGTTTTAGGCTTATGGACTTTCCTGATACTTTTACTTGGTCAGTTAGCGATACACAAGCATATAAACAAGCAGGAAATTCAATTGTCGTTTCTTGCCTTTATCACATTATTAAAAACTTAAAATTAGAAAAATGAAGTATGTAATCGGAGAAAAAGTTACCTTATTAAATGGTATGGTTGGGATAGTTATTGGTATAGACATTAAGAAAAAAACCTATACTGTCATTTGTGGAAATTTAGAATTTAACGTAAATGAAAAAAGTATAAAGAATGAGTAAGTTATCAATCGGACAATGTTTTTCAAACGACCAGCCATTTGAAAAATTAGAAATCAAAGCCTTTGAGTTGGATCATTCAAAAAGAATTTATGTTTTTGATATTATTCCAATGGGAGCAGTCCGGCAAACTCAAGCAGATAAGTGGAAAAATAGACCAGAGGTAGTTCGTTATAGAAATTTCAAAAACACTTTGCAGGATCAAGCGAAACAAATGAACTTTATTTGTGGAGAAACTATCAATATGATTTTTTGTGTTCCAATGCCAATAAGTTGGAGTGAAAAAAAACGAAATGAAAATAATAAAATGCCTTGTAAGACAAGACCTGATATTGATAACTATGTTAAGGGTTTTATGGATGCTCTTTTAATCGAAGATGGTTTTGTTTGGAAAATTAATGCCGAGAAAAGATATGCTTTTCAGGGTTCGATTATTATTTATCAGTAAAATTTAATGGTTTGGGTAAACTCCAGGTTTAGTCCATTTGTAAAAATACTGCCGAATATAAATTCCTTTTGGGTTTTTGAAATCTAAAACTAATTCATAGTCCTTTGCTCCATCAACCCAAGTTTTCATTTTGGCAATTTGATTTTTTGCTCGTTCATCGGCACCTGATCCAGCAGAACCAACTGTACTTAAACCAACATAAGCCTTACCATTTTTGCTTTCTTCCAAAAATGCTTTCCAGGTTACTGAATAATTTTTGCTATCAACATTTATTTCTAATTTGCTGACATCAGGGTTTATTCCTGAACGATACATTTCTCTTAATTTCTCATTTATTTGAGTAATCATTCTTCCACCGAAACCATCGCTTTTTCTTCTTTCAAACGAATGTAAAGCATCTGCCATATTCGGAGTTCCGGGTGGAACAATATAACCTCCTGAAATTTCCATTTTTCTTTTTTTACGAAAAAATGATAAAACCAAAATAGTTAAACCAACTATTCCAATAAATTGAATAGTTAAGTTATTTTTTAACGACTGCATTTGGTTTCAAAATATACAATTCAACTCGCCTATTTTTAGCCTGTCCTTCAGGTGTAGAATTATCTGCTATTGGGTTTGCTTTTCCATAACCCTCGCTTATTATTCGGTTAGCATCAATTCCTTTGGAAATTAAATATCTTTGAACTGCCAATGATCTACCTTTACTCAATTCTAAATTAAATTTATCACTTCCTTTATTGTCAGTATATCCAACTGCTTTTAAGGTCCAGGTAGGTTCTTTTTTTAATACATCGGCTAACTCATCCAAAAAAGGATAACTTTCCTCTTTAATAATAGTTTTAGCAAACTCAAAATTCAAATTTTCAAAAGCATCTTTTAATACTTTATTCTCATCTTTTTTAATGAATTTTCTCCAAAGCAAATACAAGATGGTTGCACCAGCAATACCACCAACAATCCAATAAGCCTTATTATTTTTATTTTGTGCCATTATGCGTCTTTTGGTTCAGGAAAACTTGCCTTATCATTAATAGCAATATCCAAAGCACCATTTTTACCTAACATTTTTTGAATGTAAGTTCTTGTAACTGCTGGAATGTTATTGTAAACTGTATTGAAAGATGCAGTACCTAATTTATTTCTGTCAAACCCGGCAGGCCCCCAATTGTAACGAGCAATTATTCGATCCATTCTAATTGTTCCATCAGGATCGGATCCCCAACTGCTATCAATAAATTGCCCTAAAATCATTGATCCGACTAATAAATTTAATTCAGGTTTAATCAAATCTGCTTGAGTAAAAGATTTGGTATTTCCAGCCTTATCAAACTTAAAACCATATTTTGCTAAAATTTCTTTTTCAACATCGCTTAATCGACCTTGTAAATACTCTTTTCCTAAAGTTGTATTTGGAGTTCCGGCAACATAGTTTTTATTAAATTGCATCAAACCTTGAGTAGCACTACCTGGACCGCCTGCTTCAAAATTTCCACCGGACTCAACCATCATAAAGGCAAAAATTATTTCTTCAGGGACTTTTGATGTTTTGGCAAATTTCTTAATAAAAGAACCGTATTCTTTCCATCGCTTTATCATTTGTGTTTTTAGACCATCTCTTGTTTTATACCAAGACGTTGGAGAAACTAATGCCATCGGAGTGGTCATTGGTGCTGATAGTGTTAAAGTTGCCATATTTATTTGTTACCTATTAAAATAATTTTTCGATTGTTTTTTTGTGGATTTTTGGTTGAATATCGGCTAATAATATACCAATAATAACCACCTATTACAACTGCAATACCTAATGCATACAAAAGTGCTTGTTTATTTTTCATCTTATTTCTTGTTTAAGTCAATCACAAATATACATTTTATCGGACAAAATGGTCTAAAAGTCGAATAAAATAATTAAAATTGCATAAAAATAAAAACTTTCAAGTGCAAAAATTCAGTAAAACTTCCGATGGCAAAAAAGGTGGTTTGTTTGTAGGTAAAAAACATAGTGAGGGTGGTATTCCTGCTATTGTCGTTGATACCGGACAACCAATTGAGGTAGAGGGTGGAGAGGCTATAATTAATGCTGAAGCAACTGCGTTACATTGGGAAGAGTTATCAAAAATAAATCAATCAACTGGTGGAGTTCCTATTCCTAAACCAACACAAGCAGAAAAACTATTTGAAAAATTTGAGAATGGTGGTAAACTTACAGTAAACGATAAAAAAACAATTTACCAAAAATGGAAATCATTGGTAAATATGAGTTATAGTGAATTACTTAAATACTATAATTCAAAAGAGGGAAAGGAAAGTGGTTTGACTAAAAGTGAAGCCGATAGTCAGGGTATTAGTAGTGGTAGAGAAAGTGCAAGGTGGATAATGAAAATGAAAAAAACCAATTACAAAAATTGGACTGATACAATGTGGCGATGGGCAAACAAGCAAATAAGTTTTATTTCTCGGATGCGTGGAAATCAAGGAGAACTTTACGATGATAAGGGTAGAAAAACACGCAAACTGATGTCCTTGCTTATTTGGGGACACAATCCGAATAAATATAAACCTGGTGGTACAATTGCTCAAACTCCAGCACCTAAAAAAGAACGAATTTCAGGTAGTTCAGTTAATAAGCCTGGATCATCAGCAAATATAAGTTCTGCTAAATCAATTCAGTTTAGTGAAGATTTAATTGAAACACTAAAAAACAAAGTAAAGGATCACAACGAAACGCATCCGGATAAGAAAATAAACCTTTCAGTAGCAAAAGCAGTAGTTAGGCGAGGTATGGGTGCTTATTCATCTTCGCATAGACCAACTATTTCAGGCGGTAAGCCTAATAGTAGAACTGCTTGGGGTTTGGCAAGATTAAATGCTTTTTTATACAAAATAATCAATGGAGAAAGCAAGTCCGGGAAATATAGTGAAGACAATGATTTAATTGAAACTTTAGGTTATAGATATAAAAAGTACAACGATGGTGGGCCTGTTAGCGATGATAAATATATTGATATAGGTATTGACAGATTGTTACACGAATTTAGAAATGAACAAGAAATTTTTGATGGAGAAATAGTAAAAAGAGGCTCAAATGATTTCAAAATAGAAAATGGTATTTTTTATATCAAAAGACCAAATGAAAATTGGGAGGTATTTCGTAAAATTAAATATGCTGATGGTGGTATTCTAAATAATAGTTCATTCAAAAAATGGTTCGGTAATAGTAAAGTTTTAGACAAAAAGGGTAATCCATTAATTGTTTATCATGGTTCCCCTGATTTAAGAGGGTTAAAAGAAAATTACATTTTTCAGCCAAGATTTTTAGATGATTACGCTTTTTTCTTTACCGACAATTATTCAATGGCAAAATCTTATGCTGATCCTAAAAGGGCATTTGATTATCAAAATGCAGAGGAGGGTGTTATTGGGTTATATTTGAGTTTACAAAACCCACTAATCGTAAATGCTTACAATCAAATTTGGCGAAAATTTGAAACAACTATTGATGAAAACAAAATAATAGGAACAAGAAATTTAATAAAATATGCCCAAGAAAAAGGCTACGATGGTGTTATTGTAAATAATGTTCGTGATTTTTACAATGAAAATGAACGTAGGGCATCAGGTGGTAATCTTTACGTTGCTTTCAAACCGGAACAAATAAAAATAGCCGATGGATCAAATAATACATTCGATAGTAATAATCCGGACATTAGATTTGATGTTGGTGGGCCTGTAAAAAAAATAGAGGGAAAAAATATGAAAACAATTTACACAAAACGAGATATTTACAACTTTGTTCTAAAAAATTCATATCTGCAATTTGATGGAGATAAGGAAGATTTGAAAAATGATAGTAAAGAGATAACATTCTCAACAAGAGAAAATGGCGATGTAGGTAATGAAATTCCAGGAAGAAAAGATATTAACGAAGCGTTCTCAATAAAAAGACAATTAGAAAACGAATTTAATGGAATAGAAACCGAAATACATCACGTTGATGAGTGGGTAATGCTTAATATATTTTTGCCTGAAATTGAAAATAGATTGAATATACCAGAGCAAACTGAAACTGACGAACAAAATCTAAAAATAAGAGATTGGTACATCGAAAATTATCCTACTGATGATTTAGCAGAGGAAATGAATGATGAAACTACTTTTGAAAATTTATGGGATGCGATTAATACTCAGGCTAATGTTTACGATATTATTGGAGTTGATGATAGCGTTGTAAGAGAACGATTATTTGAAAAATTATCCGATATATATGAAGTTGATTATTTTAGTATTTACAATAGTTGGTTGGGACAAGAAGATTTAGAAGAAAAAAAACCATCTAAAGAAGAAGTAAATAAATTAAGTAGCATAAATAAGAAACAGTTATTGTTCTCCAAACAGGCAAAAAAAATAGTTCCTAAACACCAATTAAAAGTTTTGGAAAGCATAAATTATTCCGAACAAGAAGATGCTATTGAAAATATAAATAACGCTGTTTTTTCAGTTCCTAAACTTTACGGACAAGATGGAGTTACAGATAAAACAATTTACATTCATTACTTTTATGGAAATCAAGATTGGTATATAACTGAATATGATAGAAACTCTGGAGAGTTCTTTGGCTATGTAAATTTAGGATATGGTGCTGAAATGGGATATTTGTCGGTTGATGAAATTGTAAATAATGGCAAAATAGAACTTGACTTTTATTTCCAACCTACCTTATGGAGTAACATTGATAACGACAAAGAAAGTTCTTTTGATAAACAAAATAAATCGCAAATAGTTAAGGAAGAAGTAATTGATTTTTATTTTTTCGATAGGCATTTGCCGAAAAATTGGATAGCAGAACAGGCTTTAATAAATGGAGAAAATTTACTTGAAGAATTAGAAAACTATTCCTATGAAATTGACAATGATCCGGATAGATTATCGTCTAACGAAATAGAGGTTAAAACTGACAATTTTACAATATATTTATTCGACAATACAACTGAATTTAAGTTTGGAGTAAGATACAATGAAAAATTAAAAAATGTAGTAGATGATGTTGCTACTATTTTAACTAATCTTGATCCTATACCAACAACAAATTACAATGAAAAAACAAATAAACATACTTTAAGACCTATACACGATATTGCTAAAGATATTATTGATTTAGTTTCCGATGTAAATAGAGCAGTTGAAACAAAATTAAAGAGCAGTAAAAATGAATTTTCATTTGACTTATCAACCTATAAAAACCCTTACGAACTGAATAAAGCAATTGAAAGATATTTAGATGAAAATGTAAAAACCTTTGAAAATGCTAAAGACGTAGTTTTATCTCCTGAAGCAAAGGCTTTCATTAAAAACTATTCCGGTTATGGTGGCTTAAATAAGTTTGGAGAAATTTCAGTCGGATCAATGTTTGAATTTTTTACTCCGAAAAAAGTAATTGAAAAAATGTGGGCATTGGCATATAAATACGGTTATTCTGCCGATGGTTCAATTTTAGAAACCAGCGTAGGTACTGGAGAATTTTTACAATATGCAAACCCATTAAGCCGAGTTGTTGCTTACGAAATAAACAAATACTCGGCTATGATTACTCAAATTCTTTATCCGTTTTGTAGCGTTAATTTAGAACCATTTGAAAAAGTTTTTATCAAAAACAATAACACTATTGGAAATAAAATTGAGAGCCTGGAGAAGTTTGATTTAGTAATTGGCAATTGTCCTTATGGCGATTTCTCAATTTTAGATGCAAAGGCTACAAGATATTTGCTTGGCTTTGGAGAACAAAAATTCACTAAATCGCAAAACTATATTGAATACTTTTTGCGTAGATCAATAGATATGCTGAATACCAATGGATTGTTAATAATGATTGTTGGCGCAGAAGTAAGAAATGGCGCAAAATTGTTTTTAGATAGTCCAGTTAGTCCGGTAAAAGAGTATTTAGCCGAACATTCAATTTTATTAGATGCTTATAGATTACCTGATAAAACATTTGAACGTACTGGAGTAACATCCGATATTATTGTGTTACGAAAAAAATAAGATATGAACTCGCAGAAACAACTTTTAGAAAATTTAAGAACTCAAATAATTGATGAACTTTCATTTTGTAATTCAATTGATACTCCTTTTGTATGCACAGCAATTTCAAGTGCAGAAAACAAGGAAAAAATAATTGATAACATTATGAATTTAGTTGCCTTTCAAGGACTTACCATAGGTGGCGCAATAGTGTTACTTGAACACGAACTAAACCCAAAATACTCTTTGGACTAATGCAATACAATCCTCTTTACGAAGTATATTATTTAGATCAAAGAGAAAATAAAAAAGCCTTTGAAACTTTAGATTTGAATGAAGCATATTCTAAATTAACTGAATTAAGAAATTTGGGATATACCGGAGTTCATATTCAACAAGCCATACACGAAGAAATGCGAAATGGTGGTAAATTACAGTCAGGAGTAATTTATTCCGATGATAAAAAACAAATTCGTTTAATTGATAATCAGGAAGTTTATTACTATAAAAAAAATAATCTTTGGCATCAACTAAATGTAGATGAAAACGAATTGAAGTTAGGAATGAAAGCCGAATTAGAACATAAAGATACTTTGCTTTCATTACACTCAAACCCGGAGAAAAGCGCAAAACTAATAGCGTTGGATCACTTAATTGAGGATAAACACTATTATTCAAAATTGTCAAAAATGGAAAATCAAAAATTTGATTTAGGTGGAGTTCCAATTGATATGCTTAAAGGCAAGGAAATAGAACTTAAAATGCCTAATGGCGAAAAAAGAAAAGGTCAATTTGCTATTGTAGAGTTGTACAAAATAAAAGCATCCCATAACGAAAATACTTTTTCAACCACAGAGGGTTATCCGGTAGATAGCAAAGGCGATAATATCAATGATAGGAACTATAAAGATGATAAAAACGCACAGGCGAAAGTTATTGAAATGGCACAAAATTTAGAGCCTGAAATTTTACTTACTACAAGTAGAACTCCATCAGGTTCTCCTATAATAACTGAAAGTGGTATTGTCGTTTCCGGTAATAACCGAACTATGTCATTAAAACGTGCTTTTGCTAATTTCCCACAAGAATATAACGAGTATGTTGATTTTTTAGTTGATGAATGTTCTGCTTTTGGTTTTACAAAAATAGATAAGGAATATATTGAAAAGTTAATGACCTTTAAGGTAACTTTTTCAAACAATTCCGGAGAAACCAAAACTTTTACTCAACCTGTTTTAGTCCGAATAGATTACGATATTCCAGCATTAAATACGCTTGAACTTTCAAAGTACAATAAGGACACAAAAAAAACTGAAAGACCTATTGATAAATCAATTAAGTTATCCAAAATACTTGAAAGCCAACCAGGATGCAAAAATACCATTCAAGAAATAGTTGGTCAGTACGATACATTAAGCGAGTTTTATCAAAATTACAATGATTGTAAAAAAGTAATAGATGCTTTATTGGGTTGTAACATTTTGAATACGCAGGAACTCCCGGCTTACGTTACTGATAGAGGTTTTACAGAACAAGGTAAAGATTTACTTGAAAATACTTTACTTGGATCAGTTTTAAGTAAGGATGCTTTAGTGATAGCCGATGAAATGAAAAGATTACGAAACATGCTCGTAACTTCTTTGCCAGTTTTATCACAAAATGATACCTATGGAGATTATTCGTTGGTTCCTGATATTAACGAAGCCTTGATCCTGGAAAATACAATTAAATCAAGCAAATTAGATTTTAAGGATTGGCTTGTTCAATATCCAATGTTTGAGCAGAAACCAAACTTAAATGTTGTTTATATGAACCGATTTTTACAAACCGGGAGAAACAACTTTAAGCAGTCCATCGAAAGATACAATAATTCTGCAAAAGAAAATCAAGGAACGATGCTATTCGGAGAACCGGTAAGCAAACAAGAATTATTTGATAATTTTGTAAAAAATAGCATTGATCCTGAAACAATTAGCCTTATAGAAAAGGTTTATGGAACACAAACAGAAACTAAAAAAGAAAAACAAACAATGAGTTCAAATATATTTTCAAATGGAGATTGGTATAAAGAATATCCAGCAAAAGTTTTAGCGACAACTGAAATGGCAACTGATAGATACGGTAAATCAATAACCACCTACAAAGGAACGCTTGATAACGTGGATATGATTGATGCTCAATTCGATATTGTTGCGCTTAATCAAGGGAACAATCCATTAATTAGTGTTGTTGATCCTGATATTCAAGATATTTCCGAAAAAAATTCGGATGCTATGAATAACATAGAAAAAGCAATTGCTCATTCCGAAAAAGCAGTTAAAGAAAAACGACAACGAAAACAAAAAATAAAGTCGGAAGAAAAAACGATTGCTACAAGCGATACCGATACGTTGGTAACACGAAGTATTGAGGAGGTATATAATGAAATTAACAAGGATATTTCAAAAGAGGAGGTACAAGCATTTCTTTGGTTTAATTTACGATATGGAAAACCAGTTCAAAATGAAGAATGGTATTCAATTGCAGGTAAAACAATGGCTGATATTTCAACAACTTCTAATGAAACATTGATTAAATGGATGGAGTTAGGCTATTTGTGTTACAATGGCGAAAGAGATAGATTAGAACCAACTTATCTTTATTTGTCTGGCGATGTTTATGGAAAATACAATAGATTGAGCAATCCTGATTATCAGGGAGAAAAAGACCTTGAAAAAATAAAAAATGAGTATGGAGAAAAGGCTTTGGAAAAACAAATTGAACTTATTAAAAATTTGTTTCAAAAACAATATGAGAATAGATTAATAATTGACAGTAACAATCCAAATAGTTTAATTATTTTACCTAACTCATCCTTTGCCAAAGATTTTTATATTACAACCTTATCCGATGAAATACCTTTCAAATGGAAAAAAATAACTGCTCAATCCAATAGCCGATATGGTCAATTCGATTTTTTAGCAACTTATGTTAGTGAAAGTGATAAAAGAGAAATAGACAAACTAAATCTTACTCAAGCATTTTGTTATTGGTTAAGAACCGAAAGTAGTGTTGGTATCAAAAAAGGTTTAACCTATGCCGATATTATTAACTATTACATTTTCAATAAACAAAAACCAAAAACGTCTGCTGAAAAAGAATTTGATGGTACTTACTCCAGTGCATCGAAAAAAATAATGAAAGAGGAAAGTGCAATCCACGAAAGGATGAAAGCAAAAACTAAAGCAGAGGGAGATAGATTGTTTTTAATTTTCCTTGATAAGTTTTTATTATTCAACGACAAGGTAAGGTTAGAAACTGAATGGAATATGAGGTATAATAACAATGTTCCAATTGATTATTCTCGTATTCCGGTTGCTTTTAGAATGAATAAATTTATTAATGGAGAACCTTTAGACGTTAGGCCTGAAAAACGTGAAGCAGTTGCTTTTACAGTTAGTAATGGTTCAGGTTTATTAGCCTACGATGTTGGTGTAGGTAAAACTCCATCGGCTATTTTTACGGTTAGCCAATTTATTGATTTAGGTTGGTGTAAAAGACCTTTATTCGTTGTACCTAATCAAACCTATAAACAATGGATTTCCGAATTTAAGAACTTTGCTGGGCATCTTAAAATAAACAAACTATACAATCTTAATGATACGCTAATTGAAGAATATCAAGATACGAATGGCAATACCTTACAAGTAGGCGAACAAACCATTACAATAATGACCTATGAGGGTTTGTCTGCATTAGGGTTTAACGATGATACAGCAGAAAGCCTAAAACAAGATTTGACAAGCATTTTATTACAAGAAGATAAACTCGGATCAAGCGACAATCAAGCCAAAAAAGAATTATTAAGGACTAATACAAAAGTTGAAGAAATAATCGGTAAAGCCTTACGAAAAACCAAATTAGGAATTGAAGATTTAGGCATAGATTATTTGTGTATAGATGAAGCACACGCTTGTAAAAAGGTATTTACATTTATTGCAGGATCAAGAGAAGAAAATACTTCCACAAATGAAACCAAAGAGGGTAAAAAAGTTGTTGAATATAAAATTCAAGCCGGAAAACCATCTTTTTTAGCAATCAAAGGTTTTTCACTTTGTCAGTACATTCAAAATAAATATGCTGGTAATACGCAATTGCTAACTGCTACTCCGTTTACGAATAGTCCATTGGAAATATATTCAATGTTGGCGATGGTTTCTTTTCAGGAACTACAAAGACAAGGGTTAAGCAATCTAAAAGAGTTTTTTGATACGTTCATTAAAATATCTTACGAAATTGTTATCAATACTGCATTAAACCCAGTTCGTAAACAAGTAGTTTTAGGGTTCAACAACTTACTCGTTTTACAAAGATTGGTAAGACAATTCATAAACCATAAGACCGGAGAAAGTGTAAATGTAAAGCGACCAAAAAAATACGTTTTACCTTACAAGAAAATGCTCAAAGATGGTGTTTTAATGAATTTGCCTGAAAGCGAACAAGTAGATACTGCAATTCCTTTAACTCCTTTACAAAAACAATTTATGGATGCCATCAAAAGTTATGCAGAGGGCAACATAACAAAAGATGAACTTGCATCGGCTAACATTGGTTTTGGAAACCAGCAATATATTGAAAATGATATTGAGGTTGATTTAGATGATGTTGAAGAAGATGAAGATAGTTTAGAAGAAAATGAAAAAGTCGGTGTTCGTTTATTACTTGCCTTGAACCACGCAAGAAATTTAGCACTATCTCCTTACCTTTATCAATATAGTTATTTAGGCAGGCCAACGCCTGAAAAATTTATTGAAACTTCCGGTAAACTTTCCTATGTTATGGGTGCGATTAAGTCAATTAAAAAGCATCACGAAAAAACAAAAACTAAAATGTCTGGTATTGTTATTTATAGTGAAAGGGGTACTGATTTTTTTGAACTAATAAGAGAGTATTTAATTACTAATTTAGGCTTTAAGCCTAATGAGGTTGGTATTATTTCGGCAAAACTAAAAATGCCAATTGAAAGGGGTATTAAAGATGAGGATGCAAAGGAATATGTCAAAAATTTATTCTTGGGAATGAAGTTTAATAAAAATTCTTTGGAGATGGAGGATGTTCCTGATGAAGAAAGAATAAAGGTCTTAATTGGATCAGCAACTATTAAAGAGGGAATTAACCTACAAAAGTATAGTTCAACTTTATTCAATTGTTTCTTACCATTTAATCCTACCGATGTTCAGCAATTAGAGGGAAGAATTTATAGACAAGGTAATGCCTTTGCTAATGTTCGTATTGTAAACCCGTTGATGATTGATAGTTCGGATATTTTTATGTTTCAAAAACTTGAAGAAAAAACAAGCCGGATCAATTCAGTTTTCGATACCGATGGTAAAACAAATGTTCTTAAAACCGAAGAACTTAACCCACAGGAATTAAAATATGCGTTAATTAAAAACCCTAAAGTAATTGCTCAATTTGAAATCAATGAAAAAACTGAAGTATTAAATGAGCAAATTTCGGACTTAACAAATGACATTAAGAAAATTGAAGAATATAGGGTTGAATTAAGCAATTTAATCAACAAACAAGATGAGTTAGATAATATAATCAAAGTTGTTAGACCAAGCAGTATTTCCAAGCCTATTGAAGCCAAATTAAAAGCATTAGCAAATTACTTTTCTACTAATCTGGATGAAAATGGAAAATATACAGCAGGCTATACTTATAGATATGGAGTTAATGGATATAGAAACTATCCTGAAGAAGTGCCTAAAGGAAAAGAAAAAAGTCCACACGAAAAACAAAATAAGCCACATTGGTTTGGTGCTTTACAAAACGCATCTCGTAAAACTTTAAGATTTGAAAAAGATTTTTTAATTCCGAGAGGACTTAAAATAGGACTTGATAGTACAAGCAACTTAACAAATGATATTCAAAATCAAATCAATGCAATTAAAGAAGAAATAAAATCTTTATCCAGTCCTGAAGCAATTGAACAAAAAGTTAGGGAAATCGAAATGAAACGTGCCGAATTGAATGTTCAAGAAAAAACGATTGCTCAACTTATTAAGGAGTTTGAAAAATTGAATTACTTGTTAGACGATGTTAAATTGCCAAGTGTTCAAAAAGTTAAACCTTTAATGTGTCCACCTTTAGATGAAAATGGAGTTCCGAGAATTGATCCAGAGGGCTTATCAATGCTAAATGATTGTATTAAAGAACAGCCACAGACAAAATACACCCATAGCGTTGAAAGTAAAAATGAAGATAGTACAGTTCGTTATACTTATACTGATAGTCGTTTAAGGTTACATCAGGAAATAATTGATAAATTAACCGATGATGCAGTTTGCATAGAACAAGATAAACCAATTGCAGTAATCATGGGTGGTGCGCCAGGCTCCGGGAAATCAACATTCTTAAAAAACAATGCTCCTTATATGCAGTCGGATATGATTTGGAAAGTTGATGCCGATGAAGTTAGAAGTATGCTACCTGAATATAAAGGATGGAACGCAAGTACAACCCACGAAGAAACAAGGGATATAGTAAATGAATTGTTAGATAGTTTTGACCAGCCTTGTAAACACGATTTACTTTACGATGGTACGATGTCAAATACTAAAAAATATCTGCCAATCATTAAAAGATTGAAAAGATTAGGCTATCAAACATTTTTAGTTTTTATGGATATTCCTAAAGAAAAATCAATCGAAAGGGCATTAAATAGATACCGAGATAATAATGGTCGTGAAGCCGAATTTGGTAGATATGTTCCACTCGCAGTAATTGATGATTTTTATTCTACTGGAGATAGTGCGTTCCAGCAATTGAAAAAAAATGTAGATGGTTATATTAAGGTAGATAGTTTAACTCAAAAAGTAATTGAACGAGGTGGTAAACAAATACCTGAAACCAGACCTTACTATCAACTTACTCAACCTAAACCAATCGAAACCAAAGTTGAAGAAAAAGAAGTAACTTTGGAAGAATTAAAGGTATCTTTATTAGGCGCAAAAAGTACAGTTAAGTATTTAGATGGTAAGGATAAAAAAGACGTTGAAGCCTTTATAAAAGGCCTGGAAAGTGTAATTAAATATATGAAATAATGGCAAAATATAGTTCATCAAACGAAAGACAAGCAGAAGTCGAAAAAGACATTAAAAACATTGAAGAAGCCTTGAAAAGCCCGGCTACTCCTGAAAATATGAAAAATGTTTTTCGCAAACAATTAACTTTACTAAAGGATCAATTAGATGCTCTTAAAAGTAAATCAGGATCAACATATAAAGAAGAACTGACAAGGCAACAAAGGTCAGGTCAAGCAATAGGACAAGGAATTAGTTTAAGTGCTATGGCAGAACGTATGGGAATACCAATTACTCACGTTGAACCAACTGTTAAAAAACAAACTCCAGCAGTTGAACGAAAAACTGAAAAGAAAAAACCCGTTCCTAAAGCCGAAAAAAGCACTGATCCATACGATTGTAATGAACTAATTAAACAAGCCAAAGAACGTAAGAGAAAAGCGCAAGAACGAGCAAGTTTGCCTAAAAAAACTCCAGCAACTAAAAACAAGGAGAAAATAGAAAGTGTTTTTGATAACGTAAAAGAACGTATTGCCGATGAGGACATAACAAAAAGCGAAATTGAAAAACTAATAATGGAATGTAAAGCCTTATTAAAATTACTTGAAAATATAAATCTAAAACTCGCAAGAAAAGGATAATATGAACAAATATAAATTAACTTTTGAAAATAATAGGACTTGTACTATTGAATGTGAACATTCAGGAAAGCCTTTACAAGATAAAATAAATGAAGCCGAAAATAGATTTAATTCTCCGGTAGCAAAAATCAATGACCAATCAGTTAAAAAACACAATTTAGGTGGTTTTATACTTGGAGCAGTTATTGGTGGAATGTTAGGTAAATCGGTCCCGGCTCATACTGTTTCTAAAACTGCTAAAAGCGTTAAATCTAATACTAAAAAGGTTGTTAGGTCGGTTAAAAAACAAGTGAAAAAGTTTGATACCGGTGGAGTAACATTAAAACAATTTTACAAAACTCAACCAAGCATAAACGAATTAGAGGGTGTTAAAGTAAAAAATATAAATACCGGAACAATTGGTTATTTGTACTTACCTGATGCAAGTAGTTTAGGAAGTACAGTTTGGGTTGATGCCTACAAAGATAGTTCCGATAATGGTAAATATCACGATGTTGAAGATTTAATTGTACTTGAAGATAAGCATGGCAGTAAATTCGATGTTGGTGGTTCAATTCAAGAAATAAAGGATATGAGAGATCTTTATGATGATAACTACAATAAATATAGAAAATCATATTTAAGAACGGAAAATGTTGCTCATAAATATGAGATGGAAAAATGGTTGAAATTAAAAAAGGAACAAGATGAATTGCTAAAATATGAGTTGGAAAAATCGTGGAAATTAAAAAAGGGAAGTAAATACGAAAAGGGTGGGCCTGTTGGATCAAATGAAGAAGTTAAAAAGCATTTTAGTCAGTTTATAGTTCCAGAATATGTACAAGGTAGTTCAAAATATCTTTACAAAATGTTGGATCCAAATGGAAAGGAAGTTAAAGAATACTTTGTTTTTGCTAAAAGCAATTTATTACCTGAGTTTGAAAAATTTAAGGCACAATTTGAGGATAAAGGATATTTTCTAACTAAAAATAATGAAAAAATACCTTTAGATGAATTATATAAATATATCAAGATAATTCCATACAAACAGGAATCACACGAATTTGAAACATACTATGCTGATGGTGGGTTGGTAGGAAAACAAATTGTTTTTGAACGCTATGGAGAAGAAAGGATTGGAAAAATAACCGAAGATTTAGGAGATGGTAGATTAAGCGTTGTTTCAGGATCAGGCTCTCACGCAATTACTCCGGAAAACATTGTTTCGTTTATTGATAGTCCAGCAAAGAAAAAAGGTTGGTTTAGTTTCAAAGATGGTGGAAAGTTAGTTTATCACAATGGTAGAGAATATCCAACTGGGAGTGCCTGGACAAAAGAACATAACTATAGGAATAAATCGGAAAAACATGAACGATACGATGTTGGTGGGCCTGTTATACCAATGTATATGGATGAAGATGGTTTTGTATTTAATGGTTCAAGTTATATTCACGAACCATCAGGATATACTTTAGAATTAGAATTTAGTGAGGGAGATGAAACTGATAATGGTACTTTGGTAGAAGAAAATCTTTATGTTATTTATGATAACGATGGACAAATGGTTTCAAGCGATGCAGAACCTTTAGAAGTTGCCAAAGAAACCTTGTTAGATTATATAAGTAATGAATTTGGAAAAGGTGGACCTGTTGGATCAAAATACAAAACAGTAAAAAGTAAACATCACATTGAACTTGCTAAAAAAGAAATTTTAATGGATGTTCAAAAAGGTTTAGTGCCTAACTCCGTTAAAAGTTTTAGTGAACTTAATGAATATGTTGATGCCAATGAGTATGGTGGTTTTACAAAAGAAGATTACCAAATATCAAAAAATTATGCCATTGAAAATGCAGTTCAAATGGAACTTGACAAATGGATAAAATCAGGCGGCTTGAAAAATGCAAACTCCCAAAACAAATTTGATGTTGGTGGACCTGTTGGTAATCCAATTGAAAAAAGGATTAAAAATTTAACTAAAAAAGGATATATAGTTAAGCAAACAAGAAAAGAACCAGATGGTAGTTGGTACTACAAAATTCAAACACCGGAAAATGCTTCAAATGATGCAGGAATGGGAATAGGCTATGTAGCAAATTCTCATTATTACCACCATACTCATGGTGCAGATGATAATAAAACCGGAAATATCTGGTTTCATAAAAATACAAACAATCGTGGTAGGGGTACTGAGTATAGTTTTAGTGAAAATGAAATTAACTCATTATTAGACCAAAAAGAAAACCAAAAATTTGATGTTGGTGGGCCTGTTGAAACAAGCGAACAAAAATATAGGTTATTAAGCCCTGATGGTTTCGATATTGAAATGGATGCAGTTTATACTCAAAGCGAACTGATGCCTGCATTTGAAAAGTTTAAGAAACGATTTGAAAAGCAAGGATATTATTCAACAAGTAATAGGACTAAAATAGATTTACGAGATTTAGAGGACTATATGCAAGTTGTAGAATACAACGAAATTGAGGACTACAATTAAAAATAATTCAATCTGCTAAAAATGGAAAACATTGATGAGTTTTTTTACGAAAACGCTGGTACAAATGCTAATAAATTTGTAAAAAAGGCTATTAGTGAATTTAGAAATTTACCTATTGAAATTAGGCAAAAAAAGCCTTTACTGTATTGGTTACTTGGTTCAGGTACTCCACCTTACAAAATGTCAAAAAAAGATAGTAATTACATAAATAAAACAGTGAAAGGACAAAATTGTGCAAATTGCAGATTTACTTTTAGGCGATATGTAAATGATGAACTAATATGTTCTCAAATTCAAGGCAATATAAAATTAGGTGCTTGGTGTAGATTATGGGTTTCCGGAGATACTGCAATTCCAAAACCAAAAAGATAAATGGAAAACGAAACTGAAAAACAAAAATTATTTAGAGTAGTTACCGGAATAAGCCTGGTTGGTTTCAGTATTTACTTACTATTAATAGCAATAAAGACATATAAGACAAATGAATAGAGAAGAAATTATCGAAAAAACTATGCGAGAATTTAAGGATGGCAAACTTTATAGTTCATCTGGAGATTTAGTTACGAAACGAGATCAAGCAATTGCGATAGCATTAAGTATAGCAAATTCTAAAAAATTTGGCGAGGGTGGTTCACTTGAAAAACAAAATTACGAAATGGTTTATAGTGATAATAAGGCAATTATTCATCACGCTGAAGAACTTAAAATGATTTTGAATAAAAACAAAAGCATACCTACTTGGGCAGTTACTTTAATAGCAAAAGCAGAACAAAACTTATCCGATGTTACTCACTATTTAGATGGTAAAATAAAATATGAGTATGGTGGTATGTTGCCTGAAATTCTGCAAAAAGTTTATGGCGAAAAACTTGAATTTGTTGATAGACACGCACAATATCAGGTTGGAATAATCAATAATTTATATCCGGATCACGCAGAAGTTATTATTGATGATAAATTTTTCGATGTTCCAAACTGGAGAATTACACGAATAATCACAAAAGATTTAGAACTAAATAAGTCGTTAATTAAGGAAATTCAAGATACTTATATGTTAAAACAATCGGCTGATAGTTCCGATAGTTTTGCATTAGAAACAATGAAAGATGGTGGTAAGGTAATGATTGCGAGTTTAGGTGCTTATTTACTTGCTGGAGAAACTGCCAAAAAAGTTGCGCCTGAAAGCGTTAGCGCAATTGATAAAAAATTAGCAAGTCAAATTAACCCGGAACCAAAACCAAGTATTTGGGAAGATAGAGGGTTGAAATATAGCGATGGTGGGCCTGTTAATTACAAACGACCAGCCTATGACTTAAAAACCACTGGAGTTTATTTATTTAGAACCAATAAGGGAAATTTTACATTAGTCAGTTACGCATTTGAAAGGTCAAACGACACAGAAGATAGTTTGGAAATTCAAGAAGAATTAAAGGGGTTATTAGGATCAGTTGATATTAAAAATTTGGCTTGGAAAAGGTTGGCTTCAGGTAAATCTGTAAAAGCAAAATCTACTAAAGGGAATTACTTTGGTATATTAACAAGAATTGATGATATAGACAATTCCTTAAAATACCGTAACACAGATGGTACTGTTAAACAATAACTAAAAATAACTATTATAGTTTGAAAGATAACGGAAATTTATGACACAAGATTATTTTGATAAGGTAACTCAAATAGTCATCAACAAATTAGAGGGTGGTTATTTTCATCCTGATATGAGAACTAAAAACCCAGCAAAGTTTGGAAGTTATCATAGGTCTGGAGAAACAATGTTTGGTCTGGACCGACACGCAGGGCATAGTTTGTATTATTCAACTCCAAGAAAAGCAGATGGGGTTATTGATAATCTAAAGTATATTTACAATGGTAGTTACAAATATAAAAGCCAAGATGCTAAAGATTTTTGGACTACAATTGATAACGCAAACGCAAGAAAAAATTGGTCATGGAATTACAAAGGTGGTAGTCAAGAGGGCAAATTAAAAACTTTAGCAAGTAGAATACTTTATCCAAGATATGAGTATTTGGCAAATAAGTATTTATTGCCTGATGCGAAAAAACTCGTTGAAAGTGATCCAAGAATTTTATTTCATTTTATTTATGCAATCTGGAATGGTCCCGGTTGGTTCAAAAAATTTGCTGAAAAATTTAATCAGGCAGTTTTACAAGGTGTAAAAAACCGAGATAAATTATTAGAGGTAGCCTTAAACTCCAGGATCAACTCTGGAAATTCTTTAATTAAGTCCGGTGGGTTAAAAATAAAGGGTTTCATTAATAATTTAGAATTGCCATCAAGTCAAGTTGTTTCAGTTTCTTCCACAAACAAAAACCTGAATGGAATTTTATTAGGAGTAATGTTGATTGCTGGATATGTTTTATACAAAAAATACTACAAGAAACTATGAAAAACAAGAAGTTAATAGTTACGTTGGCAGTAATTTTTGTTGGAACAATTTTAGTAGCAAGTTTATTAACCAAAAAAGTAAATATGGAAGTAGAAAAAACGTGGGATGCTAAAACCGATGCTATAATAAGTAAATTGCATCCACAATTAAGACCTTTAGCATCTCAATTTATCAATCAGGTACAAAAAAAGTTAGGTCATAAATTAAAAATAACTGATGGTTATAGAACTTGGGATGAGCAAAATAAACTTTATGCAAAGGGAAGAACTGCACCTGGACCGAAAGTAACTAATGCTAAAGGTGGTTCATCTTACCATAACTACGCTTTAGCCTTTGACTGTTATTTTACTGAAAATGGTAAAGTAACATTCAAAAAAGGAATAACTAAAGAGGTAGCGCAAATTGGCAAAGATTTAGGTTTAGAGTGGGGTGGCGATTGGAAAACAATTAAAGATTTACCACATTTTCAACTAACCAAAGGAACTATAAGCGAACTGAAAAATCTTTATTTAGCCAATAAAAAAGATGCTAATGGGTATTTAATAGTTTAATGCCTAAAAATAACTAAATTTGAAAAAATTGAAAGTATGAAATTAGCATTTGAAAAAGTTTTGGAAAAAAACAATGTTGAAATCAATGAACTTGATAAAGACATTCAACTAAAGGTAAGAGAAGTTACTCAACTGAAAAATTTGATTGAAAGTAAAAAACGAATAGGTCAAAATATAAGTGCAGATACAATTGAAAAATTGAAACAAAAAGATGCTGAATTGGTTGATATGCTTTTAGATAGTTTTGAATATGAGGATGAAGAAGAAAATAACGATCCAGATGATTTTCAAAATGAAGAAACCGATGAAAATGATTTCAACGAGTATGGAGATGAAAATTTGGGAATTACAATTGATGCAGAATTAAAAAGTGCTTATTCAAATGGTTATATTGAATTTTCTTTGGAAACAATGAAAAAACTTCTGCCTAATTGTTACGATTTAATTTGGAGTACATACGAAGAAAATCAATCCAATGGTGTTGAAACAAGCAACTACAAAATTTTAGAAACACCAAACGGAAGTTTAACATTCAAAATAACTAAAAAATGATAACTAATTTCAATACTCCAAGTTTTAACTCCGGTGGATCAACTGGTACTGGAAAAAAATCAAATGCTTTATATTGGTTAATCGGAACTGCATTAGTTGGTTATGTAGTTTATAGATATATTATTAAACCTGAAATAGATAAACAAAAACAATATGCTCCCATTAAACAAAAAGAATGATACGATATTTGGAATTTTAGCGAGTGCTGGAGTGGTATTAGCCGGAGTTGCTGCTTTGCTTACTTACATTAAAACAAAGGAGCATAGAAAATTATCAAAACGTAATGCTGAATTAGAATTAGAAATAAAAGAATTAACTTTATTGAAATTGAAAAACGATAAAAACATAACAAATTAATTCGCTTGTTTTTCGCAACTCAACAAACTAATCGTATTATACCATCTGCCAAATTTTTGATTGCTTGAAACGTAAAATTGACAAATTACCTTGTCGTTTATACTGATTGATTTAATAATTGTATCAAAGTATTCTTTTTTACACGATAAATTAACAAGCCTTGAATTGCTATGTCCTACCTGCAAGGTTATGGAGCAAAATTTATCTTCATCAATAAGTTCCTGGACAGTTCCTTTAATTTGATTGAAATAAAACTGATTATTTTCAAATATCATACTTAATTGTAAAAAACAAATTTAGGCAAAAAAATAATGCTTATATTTGTTCCTTATTGCTCACAAAAAACAATTAAGAATGAACAAAGCAATTGAATTAAATAAGAATATAAGTTCTTTGCTAAAAAAAATTAGTGAGGTTTTATCTGTGTTATCCATTGATGAATTGAACCAGGCAATTGGAGAAATTTTGTTGAATAATGAAAAAGATAACGATAACATTCAAAAATTGACTAATATAGTTTGTGTTGAGTACAATGTCGCATCTAAATCTTTGTACGAAAAGTATAGCAGAAACGAAATATATCAAGCCAAAATAACTTTGTATGTTTTGATCCACAAACATTTAGGAGTTTCCAAAAGAAAAATAGCCAAACAATTTAGAACTTATCCGAATAGTGTAAATGTTGCCATTTCTCATTTTGATAAATTAATGCCTGATAAATTTAAGGCAGACAAAGATTTTTTAGAAAAATATAAATTGTGTTTAAGTAAATTTTTAGAACAAGTAACAAATGAATAAGAATAGCGATTTTTACCAAAAGAAAGGGAACCTGAATTACAAGGAACGAACAATGTTGGAAAGCATTAAAAAAAGGGTTCAAAGCAATCCTGAATTAAGCCAAAATATAACTCCAGCATCTAATTTTGATGAACTAAAAAGATTACATGCAGAAATTACAAGCGATGTTGTTGAAGAAATTAAAGAAGAAATACCAACTGAAATAAAAAACGAAACTATGGAAAAGCCTTTTATTGATCCTTTGAACCGGGAAGAACCTAATGTAAGAGATTACGTTATGGATGATAAATTTGATCCGTTTGCCGATTTTCAAAAAAGTAATAAAAGTGCATTTGGCGAACCACAATCTTATGACCAGGCTTTTGAGTTTCCAACCGATGAAGAATTAAGAAATACTAATGCAAGTTCAAATACTCAATCAAATCAAAAACCACAAAGACCGGTAAATTCAAATTCAGGTCAGCAAGGACAATCAGGTGATGCTCAAAAAGATAAACGCAAAGCCAAAAGATTTGCTAAAACAATTGTTGATTTAGTTTGTGGTCTTATGGAAGTTGGCTTTGTCTGGTATGCAACAAAAGACATTAACCCTAACAAATTAACCGAATACGAATTGAATGGAGAAATGGATTTAAGCGCGTTAGTAGAATTACCTGATGGAACTGAAGCAACAATTAAACAGTATTTTATTAATCAGTTAGGAGAAATTGAGGTTGCATCAAAAATTAGTGCTGAAAGACGTGAACAATTAACCGAAGATTTAACTGAAGTTTTTATTGAAAATAATATCCAGCCAAGTGCTAATATGAATATGGCAATATCCGGCTTAACTTTGGTTGCTGAACAAGGTATTAAAATATCTGCAATTGTATCAACAAACAACCAACTCTTAAACCAATTACGAGAAAGAAAAATGGAGTCCACTCCTTATCAATATGCAGAAACACCTGAACCTGTAAATAATTATCCTAAACAAGAAGAAGTTTATTCAGCGCAACCAACTAAAAACAACTATCAACCAAGTCGTAAGAAAAAAAGAAGTTATGATATAAGCGAGGATGAACTTAACGAAATGGATAATCGTGCAAATGAATTATCTTTGTTGACAGAAGTACCAACTAAAGAATAAGTTATGTCAGTTAGGGAAGCCGGAATGATGTGTATTACTGGAATACAAGGTGTGGGAAAAACATACCTTAATCAGTATGTTGTTTATGATTATTGCCGGGATAAAATTACAACGAAAGTCAAAGGTCGCAAGTGTTTGATATTCGATACTAATGGAGAATATACTAAAAGTCAATTTGATAAAAATGGTTTGAAAAACTTTGAAGCCAAAACAATTGCTTTGAAAGATATTCCTGCGTGGTCCCGGTCTAATGAAATTGAATGTCGTAGAGTAGATGCAAAAAGTTTAGATATTGCTAAAAAGCGTGAAGCAATCGAATTTATTATGCGCTATTTCAGGAATGGAATGTTGGTTTTAGAGGATGTCAATACCTATATTCTTAATGTAACGCACATGGAAAAAATTGTTTCCGGACTGGTTTCATTAAGACATAGAGCAGTCGATGTTTTAATCAGTTATCAATCTTTAAGACCAGTTGAACCAAGAATTTGGCAAAATGCTCGGTGGGTTAGGATGCACTACCAAGCCGACAATGTAATGGATATTAAAGGGAAAGTAAACAATCCTACAATGATGAAAATAGCGCAAAATATAGTTAATAATCGCTATTTTAATAACGATGTAAGATTTTATGTTTATGTCCATAACTTCTCCAATAAAATAGAGGGAGATTTTACTATTGATGAATTTAGGAAAGCCTGCGAACAATATCTTTTAGCGAATAAAAAATATATGAAAGAGTTTAAGGAAATGAACAATTGTTCGGAACGTGAAGCAATTGAGGGAATGTCGGATCAATATATAATGCAATACTATGGAAATAAAAAATGAAGTAATTTCTAATGTTTTTTTACTTTGGGCAATAGTATATTTAATTGGCCTGATATTAATTTCGATTAGAAAAGACAAAAAAATAATCATTAATGATATTAATAGATTTATTTACGTTAAAGGTTTTTTTGGTTTTTTAACTTCTACAATTCTTGTCTTATTAGTGTATTTTATATTAGTGCCAATGTCCATTCCATTTAGCATCAGGAACATATTTAACAACCTTAAAAACAAAAACAAATGATTAAAATTCTTTTATGGCTACCAGTAATAATGTTTGTTGCGTTGATTTATTTTATTTCAACGATATTCTTATATTGTTACTTACATTCTCACAAAATAATGGGTTTTTTCCTAAAATTATTTATCAAAGATTTAGCCACAGCATGTCAAGGAACAGTTTTTGAAAATCTTGTCAATAATCTTTATTACCAAATAGAAAACAATCAATAAATAAATAAGTATGAGCAGAGGAAAAATTAAAATTAGTGCTACGAATGGGACATTTCCCCATCTACAAATGATTACTGAAAAGTCAATCAGTATTTCAAAGGAAATAGAATTACTAAAAGAAAGAAAGAATTTAGGTTCAAGTAAATTAGCAACTTTCAATCAGGATCAACAATTGGAAAAGGTTGAATTAGAAATTTTGTTATTAAGATCGGACCGGGAATTAGGTGGTTTATTCAAAAAGAAAAACGATACCGATGAATACCTGAAAAATTATTTAACTACGCTGGAGAAACTTTTAGTTGAAATTGAAACCGAGTGGGAAGAAGTTGAACAAAAATCAATTCAATTGGCTAAAAATAAGAAAGTATTACAATTGAAAGAAACATTTACTCAATTTGATTTTACTAAAAACTATGAGGCAAAGTTGATGTACTTTGCAGAACTAAAAAAGATTTTCAGTAAAAAAACCAAGTAATGAGTTTTGTATCGGTTTGTTTTGTGGCAAACCAATTTACTACTCAATTTGAAATTGATATTTTACTTGAAAATATAAAGATTTCCGGAGTAGAAACTGAATTGCTATTATACAATAATCATTTTAATGGAAAATTACCACCAGCATCCAGGCTTTTAGAAAATACTACTCCTTTTATGCAATCCTACTCGGAGTGTATTAATGAATTATTGAGAAACGCAAATTCTAATTATTTGTGTATTTGCTTTGAAAATAGTTTTTATGAGCCTGAATGGTTGTTTAACATTTTGTCTTTTTATCAAAAAGTTAAATTTCCCGGAATATCAAGTATTACTGATCTTGTTAATGACCAAGAAAATTATATCTTGAATAACAAGGAAGAACTTATCCATATTACTGAATATCAAACTTTCAATGGTTTGTTTTTTTTCAGTAGGTCAGTATTAGAAAAATTGGGTGGTTTTAACGAAATGTTTGATGCTAATTTATTGTTCTCGGACTATCTTTTAAGAACTCAAAAAATAGGATATTCTAATTTTACAGTTCCAAAGCAATTCAAGGTATTTTATAGCGAGTATTTTGATCCTGAAAAAACAAACGATTGGAATAACCATCAACAATTTTTTCCTTTACACAAATTTACAATTGAACATCAGGAACTTTTAGCCGAAATTAAAAACAAACTGGATAAGAGTGCAATCTTTTGTAAGTATAGAGGGCATATTATTTTAGCAAAGAATAAAATAGAAAATGAAGATTTATTAATTCTTTATGAATTATCGAAAAAACATAGAATTTCTTTTCAACCATCTGCAATAAGCGATTTAGGAATAATTAGTGCCAAACTAATCGTTTTCGTAAATTAAATTTGTTCATTAAAACGCTTTATTAGTTAGCGTAATTGTCATAGTTTCTTTATGAAACGAACAAATAAATCAATCACACTTTATTATAAGGAATACTAACTTTGGTTTTAGAATTTATACAATTAATTAAAAACAAAGGAAAAATGGGAAAACCAACATTAAACACAACTGATTTCGCTATCATTTTAGCGTTATTTATGGTAGGTGCTATTGTGCATCAAAAAGTTGTTGCTCCACGCTTGAAGTAACACCAAGTCAAAACACTTCGACTTGTTTTGCTATCAACTTAATGTTGATTTTGTAAAACCTAAAAAAATGTGTGCCGATGTTTAGAATTTTTTGTAAAAATCCGGTGGTGCGAAATAACCGAACTTAATTAAATAACTTCGTAATTCAAAAAAAAATGAACTCTAACGAAAAAGAACTTTACAGATTTTTAGGGGTTGCCGAAAAAATGTCCGGGTACGATGGTATGGACTATTTTGATGGTGATCTTTCTTCGTTTGATGATTATGATAGTTATGATGGTATGGACTATTTTGATGGGGATGACGCTATGTCTTTTGCTACTGGCGCACCTGCAACTCAAAATATCTCCGATCCTTATGTAATTCAGTACGAGAATACTACTCCAGGTACTCTAACTGCTGTTTTGTTTGGTTACAACAATAACTTTAACGATCCAACAGGTCAGTTTGGTAATCCAGTAGGTATTACTGTTACTAACTTACAAGGTTCATCATACACTGTTTTAATTGGTCAAACATCAAACAAGCCATTAACAATTGGTAAATGGCGTTTCCAATCTGCATCGGCAGGTCAGTTATCACAAACATTGACTATCAGCCATTTTGATGCTAACGGTAAACAATACTCTACTCCATTGAACTTATCAATTATGCGTGATGCATACCAGTTCCAGAGTGATATATTGGATATTACCAAAACCGTTGTTGTGGATGCAAACTCGCAAATCACTTTCCCGGTTTTACCGTTAACTACTTTGGTTGTTTCAATGTTCCCAACTGCTGTATTGTCAAGCAAGGCAGTATTGTCAGGTGGTTCTTCACTAAACCGAGCAATTGCTCCACGTTTGAGTGGTAAGAATGTTGCTCCAGTTATCATCAACACAAATCAACGAGTTGGTGGTGTAAGCAAATCTTAATTCTTAAACCGAATGAAAATTAAAGGCAAGGATATTAACCTTGCCTTTTTTTGCTTAAATAAGACATTATGAGGCCTGAACGCACAAACAAACACAAAAAAAGAGTTACTTTATTAGGGGTTATCGCTAACGGATCAACTGCTAATGCAAGAAAACTATTACAAAAATATAAACAACCTGATGCTCTAAACCATAAAGATTTAGAGTATAAACTGACTAAACTATATCAATCGGAAGATGATAAGTTAGCATTAGAAAAAGATTTAGCAGAAATTCATCCACACAAAGAGTTTATTTTGAAATATAATCAACCTAAAGTTGATGAAATAATCAAAGAACCTTTACCGGTGGAAGAAACTGTTATGGAAGAAAAATCTTCATCAACTTGTTGTTGTGGAAACCCTAATTGCTCGAATAATAATTCAAATTATTTTGGTGTTTCCGGAATGAATGGATATTCAAATGCTTGTGGTTGTAGTAATTTTTCTAATGATCCAAGTCCTACTGTAAACAATACAAACAATGGACTTATGGTGTTAGGACTTGTAGGAATAATTACTATATTCGCATTAACATATAAAAGATAAAATGATTGTAACTACATTAGAAAATACTCCAATTTTAATACCTAATGATAGTCATAAAAATTTTGTTGAAACTGATAAAATTGTTCCCAAAGGATCAACGCTGGATGGAGAATTTTACAATGTTGTTGGAAAAAGAAAAGGAAAAGAATTTACCTATCGCTTATTTAAGGATAAAGATGGTATTTTAATTTATACAAAAAATATAAAACCAATGGAAATAAACCTGAATGCAAATGGCGATGCAGATACAAGAATTGTAAATATGCCAAATGTAAAAAACGATATTTTAACCCATTCTCTAATAAGTGTTACAGGAGGGGTTATTGCTTTTGCAGTTGCCAAAAAATTAGGTAATGCAAACAAAAAAGCATTTATGATTGCTGGAGCAACTGCTATTATAGGCTACGCTTTAGCATCATATATGAATAAAAAACAACAAATAACCGTAACAAAACAATAAAATGGAGGCATATCAAAATTACAATTCTGTGGTTGTAAATTTAGAACCAGGAATTTCCGATGCAACTAATGTGGTAAGAACTGCTACTTATGAGCAGGCTTTTTTAGGCGAAGATTTTAGTGAAGCAAGAGGTGCTAATCGTAGAAAACGAAGACAAGCCAAGCGCATTCAAAAAATCGAGGATAAAAGAGAAAGAAGAACCACACGAAGAAAACTTAAAGGCGATAAGCAAGAAGAACGTATTGATAGACGAGCAAAGCGTAAATCAAAACGTCAAGATATTCGTGATGAACAACAAAAACGGAGAACCTCTCGGAAAGATAATAGAGAGGGGGATGAAGAAGATGAAAAAACAACACCAGAGGGAGAAAATCTTGACAACGATGATTTAGATAACGGAATTGAAGATACTTCCGATGATTTAGACGATGATTTAGACGATGATTTAGACGATGATACTTCCGATGATACTTCCGATGATACTTCCGATGATACTTCCGATGATACTTCCGATGATTATTCGGATGAGGGTGGTTCAGGCTCCGATGAAGTATTTGCTGGAGATGAAGAAAGTAATTTTGTTAGCGAATTAAACGGAAGTTCTAAAACTCCAAACTCGGTTAAAATCATTTGTTATCAAATTGAGATGACTAATGAAGCCTTGACTAATTTAATGCAAGTAAAAGCCATTAAACAAAAACAAGGACAAAAAACCGATGAAATTGACAAAGCCCTACAAACTAATTTTAAGAAAGCGAATAACCTGGAGAAAAAATTAGAACAATTTAGTGGAGCAAATGGAGTTAGTTCAAGCGACATTAAAAAAGAAAAACGTAGAGCAAGAACTAAGCGTTTAATGAATGCTCCAGTTCCACCTATTGTAATGGAAAAAATGCTAAAGCAAGGTTGGGATAAAAGCAAAATTAACAAATGGTGGGAACAACGAGGTAGGCAATCAATGATGAGCAAATTTAGTTTTGATGGTACAACCGATGAATTTGGAACAACTAATGAAATGACTGAATATATTAGTCCGGAAGAAATGGGAGTTCCTGTTTATGACTACGAGCAAGTTAATCCTCAAACTGTAAATTTAGATTTTACTGAAAAGAGTAGTAATTTTTCTGGATCGAATGACACTTTTTTTAGGAGTTTGTTAATTGGTGGACTTATTGCTTTTGCTGGTGTTTATGTAATTAGAAAATACAAATTGTTAAAATAATGCTTTACCAAACTTTATATTATCCTGACAACCCTACTTTTGAATATCAAAAGAGGGGTAAAATTTGGCTTAAACGAAAAAAGGGAAGTCAAGAAAAATGGTATCCAGTTCCACCTAATTCTAACAGCGTATTAGATGGGTATTTTTCAAGTAAAAAACGATTTGGTTATCAGTATTCTGCTTTGGCTAAAACCGGAGCAATAGTTTTAGTATTAGTTGGTTCATATTTTATTGTAAAAAAATGGAATTTAAGAAAATAAGACAAGCCAATAAAAAGTTAATGAACAAATTGGGATCAATTGTTGCCAATGATAAAAGTTCATTTAGCGACTTATTAGATAGTGCTGATATTTCTGTTTATCCAACAGATACTACTGCAAATTTGGTGGAAAAATATATTGATGAATTACCTGAAAACGACAACCTAAAAGTATTGACTGCTTATTTTGTTGAAGATGAAACTAATTTTTCCGGGTCAATAGAAAATGAAAATGTTTATGACAACTATAACATTCTCTACAATTATTTTGATTACGATTTAAGTAATGAGGATCAATTTTACAATGTAGGTGGAGCAATTGCTGGTAGTATTGGCGCAGTTGCCAATCTTGGAAATACAGCGTTACAGGGCAGACAAAAAAAGAAATTTGGTGCGTTAGATACTGTAATGAAAAAAGAGGAAAGCAAACAAGAGTTAATCAAAGCAATTCTCCAACAAAAGCAATTAGAAACGGAAAAGCAAAAACAGGAACAAGAAAATAAATCTAAACAAACAAAATACTGGATCATCGGTGGTTCAGTTATAGGCGGATTGGCAATTATTGGGTTAATTGTTTATTTGGTAAAGAAAAAAAATGCTTAAAAAAATAATAATAGCAGTTGTTGTTGGTGGTATTTTGATTGAAGCAATAAATTCATATCGAAAAAGTAAAACCATAACAAAGGCAAAATTGAAATAATATGAAAAAAGAACAAATTTTAGGAATTGTTAGGCACTCGCTAACATTTGTTGGTGGTTTTTTAGTGATGAAAGGACTTACAGATGAAACTATGGTAAATGAAATCGTGGGTGCAACAATGACATTAATTGGGGGTATTTGGTCAATAATTGATAAGAAATGAAAAAAAGTTATATTGTAACTAAAGACGTAAATTCTCCGGTTGTTGTCGGCAGTCAAACTGCTCACAAACCAGCACAAGTTCGTTTTAGAAAATTCAGGAAAGGACAAGTTGTTCAAGGAGAATTAAAACACGCTAATAACAAGCCATCTTTTGTTTTGGTTGGTGCTATGTGTGTAGTTCCAATTGATTGTGTTAAGGAATTAACGGGAAAAGATATTCAAAGTAACTATACAGGTGCCGATATGGATGAGCAAAAAGAAAAACCAACAGTAATTAAAATGAGCAATCCAAAAATAAAGTATTTGGATGCTTTGTTAATTGGATCAGCAGTGGGCTTTTTAGGTGTTCATTTGGCTGAAAAACAAGGTTATTTAACTCCTAATGAAGAATTACCAATGAAAAACAAATTGATAGGCGCAGGAATTGTGGGCTTATTGGCTGTTTACATTGTTTATAGAAATCAAAGCACACAAACAATAACAAAAACGAAAACAAATGATTGATGTTCAAACTTCTCGCCCAGTTTACTCTAATGCAAAAGGAACAAGAGTAAAAAAAACTGCCGAACAAAAAACTGCAAGATTAGAAAAAGCGAAAGGACTTTATGGTAGAGCAAAAGAAAGTGGACTTTTACAAAGTTTAGAAAATTTGGCTTTACAATCTGGAGTTGGTTCAGGATCCGGTGGAAACTTTAGTGATATGCCACCACCACCACCACCACCACCACCATCTAATAGAATTTCCACAACAACCTGGATATTGATTGGTGCTGGAGTTTTAACAGTTGGTTTAGGTGTTTATTTTCTTGTAATTAAGAAAAAATAAGTCAATGGAAAAAATATGGGAAACAAATAATAGGAAGTTAGCACTTGAATTAGCAATCAAGTGTTCCGGTATTTGTCGTTTCCGAGTTGTAGCAACTGATTTTAACCCAAACTCTAAATATGCAGATAGAACTATTGAGGTTAATGAATTTAGAAAAATTTACATCAGTTTTCCACAAAGTCCTGAAAGGGTTAAAATTAAAATTATTCCATTAAGTCAAACTGATAATTTCTTGGTTGATTTCAAAGAAAAACCTTTGAAAACTTATCAAATAAAGTTATCGGAACAAACTCAAAAATTTGTAAAATTTGCTCAACAATTTGTTGCTTGTTCAGGTTATGAAAGCGCAACTAATTCAGGAAGATTTTTTACCACAAAGGATAAAGAATTTAAGATCAAATACTTTACAATTATTTCGGATAATGGAAGAATAAGCAGTACACCAGCACGAATAGGACATTCAACAGGAATAATTGAAGTAAGTAAAACTCATTTTGATAAATATACTATTCCGATGCGTATGGCAATTTTATTGCACGAATACGCACATAAATACTTAAACCCATTGAGTAATTTGCCTATAAGCGATGAAATTGGCGCAGATATTAATGCGCTATATATTTATTTAGGTTTGGGATATAGTAAGGTTGATGCGATTTATGTTTTTATCAATGTGTTTCTTAAAGCACAAAGCGAGGGCAATATGAAACGAATGAGAAAAATAATGAATTATATTGCTAAATTTGAAAAAGGAGAAATTGCTAAAGTTTTAACAGAATGAACATTTGGGAAGAAGATATAAATGATTGGGATGGGGATCAGTATGAAAACTTTTTCAAAAAAAAACAATCTGGATTAGACGATTATTCCGATTTTGAAAACGATGAATTAGACATTGAGGATATTGATTTCAGTAATGTTAATGGAAGAACCAAAAAAGATAGATTAAAAAAAGTTTCTTCCAAGATAAGAACTGCCAAAGTTGTTCCTAAAAAAAAAAGATTAGCACCAAATAAAAGCAAAAGCCAAAAAATAATTGCTAAAGCAGGTGATGAATATATTTTCAAAAGTTCAAAAGGAAAACAAGTTTCAAGCCAAATAAAATTACCTGATAATCGAGAAATCTTAATCAAGGGTGTTGATGAATTTATTTTAAGTAAAGGAAATAATGATATTAAAAATATAGGTTACTGGCAAGGAGAAAAACTTAAAGAGTTGGTTTTGATAATCAACAACGATACTCCAAATGATTTAACAATTGAATTTTTTAACCCATCAACTCCATTGAATTATTTATATTCAACCACAGATAATCTGAATAATAGAATACAAGTTGCTGGAGATAATAAAGTATCTTATAGCGATTTATTGTTTAATGTGTTGGCAAACCCAACTATTTTACCAAATGCTAAATTTACTTGTTCAGGCCCGTTGTTAAACCAGCAATTTTCTCAATCAATGATTTTCAAAAATAAAAACATTGAGGGAATTGAAAAAATCAACCCAATTCAAAACGCATTAAACTTTGATATTTTACAACCACAAAAACAAATTGTATATTGGGATATTTACAAGACATTAGGCAGATTGTATTGCCCTGATGGCATGGATATTATGGAATACACTGTTTTAAGAGGAATGACAGTAGTTTTTGGTTTTTACTATAAACAAATACAATTAAAAAAAGTATTGATCCCGGAATTAAGAAATAAAGGAATTTTATGATATTAAAGCCTACATATCAATCCAATCCAAGCCGAACCATAACTGGTTTAACAAATCAGGTATTTAATGGAGATACTTTTATCATTTGTAATACAACTTCATCGGCAGTAGCAATAAATTTGTTAGAACTTACTCCAGGCTTTTTGAATACAGCATATAAACTTTATATTGTTGATAATGGCAACGCAAGTGTAAATAATATAACTATTAATGCGCCGGTAGGCTATACAATTAATGGTTTAGCATCAGCAGTAATAAATGTAAACAATGGAGTTGCTATATTAACTATATCAAGCAATACATCTTATTTATGTCAGTTTTCTTTCGGTACTGGTTTAGGAAATCCTATTTCAGTAGTTAATGAACAAAATCCTTTTACTCCAGCATCAACATTAACAAGTGCTTTAGCAAAAATTACAATTAAAGGGTTTCAATCTACAAATGTTGGAAATGATATTACATTTTTTAATGACTTTATTACGGTTACGTTTGCTCAATTAAATACTTTAATTTCAACTAATGCCCTAATAACTAATCAAGGATATGAAATTTCAAACGCTGTTTATGGGAACGAAACTGCATCGGTTTTTTGTTCGGCAACTTCTACTAATAAAATTTCAAATTTAGCGAGTGGGTTGTTTTACAATGCAGATTACAATGGTGTGGGTAATTATTCAGGTATTCCCGGTTTTGTAAGTCAATTGGGAATTTGGAATACTACTTTAATAACCCCATCTAATTCGGTTGTTATTTGGAACAACAAACACTACTTGAATATAACTGGATCAAATGGAGTTATTAATCCATCTTTAGATATTGTAAATTGGCAAATTTTAAGCAATTCAGTTACTAATGGATATATTTTAGTTTCCGATATAGTAAACTACGACACAATAAATAATTTGATATTAAGCCGAGAAGATCAGCAAAAAAATAAAGTTACCTACCTGAAATCAGGTAGTTTTTATTCTTTGAATTTATTTAAGTGGGGAGATTTAAGAGTTCAAAAGAATACTATTGAAAATAGCATTTTTTACAATTGTAATTCTAATTTTAATCAATTCTGCAACGAAAACAATTTAATTAATAGCCGAGTTTTTTTGGGAGATGGGGTAAATGTTATCGGTAATTTCAATGAGTTTTCATTTAATTACTTTTTTAACGCTGGAATTTCAGCAATACTTTATTTTGGCGATGTTTTAACTAATAATACAACTTTTGTTGAAAGGAATAAGTTTTTAGAGAGTGTTGGATCAGTAAATGGTGTTGGTGCATTTCGTTCTAACAATTTTGTTAATTGCTTAATTACTTTAACAAATGGCTTTGAGTTTAACTTAAATGATTTTTCATATAGCACTATAACATTTATTGGTGGTTCAGGAAGTAGGGTTGCTAATAATATAGTTCAACAAAGTTTATTTCAATTCGCAAACAGCGATAGCAATATAGTTCAAAATTATTTATCATATAGTAACGTAACTATTTCAGGAACTAATACTGGAAATGTTATTTCAAACACTTTAGTTGCAGATAGTTCAGTTATTATTCAAAATAATGTTGGTCCAGGCTTTATTGGCTTCAATACTTTGACTAATCAAAGTTCAATTACAATTACTGATAATACCGGAAACATTGGAAACAATAGCGAAAGTAACTATCTAAATAATTCTACGATAAACATTAGTAATAATTCAGTAGATATTGTATTGAATAAAATGTTTGATAGTTTGATACAGATAAACAATATCAATACTGGAGTTTTGATAGGTAATTATTTACAAAGAAATTCACAAATTCGTTGCGATAGTAATTCAGGTAATTTCCAAAACTTAAATTTGTTTCAATGCAATTTTGGAAGTTTGGTTTTTACAAACATTACTAACTTCATTAATGGAACTTACGAATTTGGTTCTCAAAGCATTGAAATTACTTTAGATTGTAGTAACCCAGCGATTTATGATTTAGCGACAACTACCTTAACAATACCTTTTGAATATAAATTTTTTGGTGGTATTTATACCTTGTTAAATGCTAACGCTTTAATAATAACGAACATTATCAATTTAAGCACTACCGGAGAACAAACAATCTTAAATTCTCCTGGAGAAACAACTACGTTTACAACTTCGGCAGTTGCAGGTGTAGTTGGTGGTGGAGAATTAATTTCGTCTTTAGCACCAACCCCATACAATATAGTTTTAATTGGTAGGTTATTCGGATCGGATGAGTTTAAGGTATTTTGTAAGCAAAATGTAAATCAAGTAACGGAAGTAAATATATTTGTATAATAAAAATTAAGAAAATGGCAAACCAAGTAGGAAACATATATAAAAACCTTGATCCACGAATAAGATTGGGTGTTCAGGTTGTAGGCTTTGCAGTAGGTATTTATGTAATTTATCGTTTGATTACTGGTGTTAATAGGTTTCAACAAGATCAACAATTTCAAAGCGAAGAACAATCAACTGCCAATGAATTGACACAATTAAATAAGAACCCATATACTCGTCAAAAGATAACTGAAAGCCAAGCAAAAAGTTATGCAAATAAATTGTATCAGGCAATGAATGGTTTAGGAACTGATGAGCAACAAATTTATTCGGTATTTTACAAGTTACAAAATGATGCTGATTTCTTGGCAATTCAAAATGCTTATGGAACAAAAACAATTAGTTCAGGAAGTTATTTTATTAGCGATGTTAGGGGAACAATGGTAACTTGTTTATCAAGCGAATTAGATATTGATGAAACGAAAAAAGTAAATGATATTTTAAGAAGTAAAAAAATTAAATTTAGAATATAAAAAAATAGTATATTTGTCCTTGACTTAAACTAAACAAAATGGAAATTATCAAAAACACAACTGCTAAAATAAAAGCAAACCCTATCTCATCACTTACTGGGGTAGTTGCCGGGTTTTATCTGGCTAAAAAGTTTATGCCAACTTCAAAATGGTATGTATTGGGTGGAATTGCAGTTTTAGGTGGTATCGCTGGTGCTTTAATTAGTAATCAGGTTGCATCAACTCGTAGTTCAAACAAAACTCAACAACAATTAAAAAACTAATTAGTAAACTCTTAAATTAAATAAAATGCCTGCATTACAAGTACAAAATCAAAGTTACGTTGAAGTTGCCTTTATCAATACTCCGGTAACTTTAACTGCTAAAGACAATCAAGGAAATACATTTAATAGAAATACTGTTGTAGTTAACGCTGCTGCTGGTATTGTTAATGTAAATCTTCCTTATATTCCATCACTTGCTGATGACCTATTAACAGAGGTTGTTTTAGTCGTTGCAGATGATACCAACGACATCGTTATTAACGCAGTAACGCCTGCTCCATCTCCATTAATTCCTTTTCCGGTAACTCAACAAATTGGATCAGCAACTTTGCTGACAATTGCATCAGGAGGTGGTAATGGACAAAGTGTTATTTTACGACCTGTTTCCGAAGGCTTTTGGTCTGCTACAATTACTGCTTAATTAAAAACTAACCAAAATGGCTAAATCAAATAAAGTAATTTATATTGCTGGAGCAGTCGTTCTTGGTGTCGGCGCATATTTTGGTTATCAATGGTGGAAAAAAAGACCATCAGGAGCCACAAATAATAACCAACCACCACCACCACCAGTTTTCGAACCGGCAGGATCCGGTTCAGGATCAGGTTCAGGATCAGGTTCAAGTTCTCCATCAAGTACAATCAGTAATCCATTCAAAACAACAGCCGAATTATTGGCTTTTCAACAATGGGTAATTAATACTAAAAAAGATAAAACAATTTTAGGTACAGGTGGAGCATCTGGCTTTGGCGATGATGGTAAATGGGGTTCTAAAAGTGGTAATGCCTGGACAAAGTATGGAAGTGAGTATCTCGCTAAACCCGGAACTTCAGTACCATCAGGACAATTATCTGCATCAATACAAGATGCTATTGGTGTAGTTGTTCGTAACGGACAAGGAGAAAAAGCGCAAAGAAGTTATTTAGAAAGCACATCAGTAAAATATCCAACTTTTGTAACGAATTGGGCTGATGCGATTAAAAAACGATTAAATTCAGGTGGTAAACAGGGAACTATATTTGTTTTTGCTAATCAAATTTATAATTCCTACGATGCTAAAAAAGAATTGACATCTTTAGCAATAAATAAAGTGGCAACTCTTAAAGATAGTGCAAAGGATGCTAAAGTTAGATGGTATGCTAAATGGGATAGTCCTACTAAAACACCTACATCTGTTTTAGGAAAAGTTGAGGGGTTATTCTACAATAAAAACGATAAAGCATTATTTTTATACGTTCCGAACAATGTTTTTGGCGCAGAGTATAAATGGATATTTGCTCAAAATGTTAACTTGAAATGAGTAAAGAAGTAATACATTATATGGTTGCCAATGGAATGACCGAATTAAAAGGAGATGGGTTTTACAATGATGTATCTCCCTTTTCCGATTTTGATGGTGTAATTAATCAAGATGAGTTTCCTGAAAGTAGTGAAATTATGCTTGAATTTTCAAACGCATCCGGTAGAAAAAGAAGATCAACTCGTAGAGCAAAACGTGGAGAACGAAAAGATAGCCGAGAAAGACGTAGAGAAGAACGACACAAATCTCGTATGCAGTCGAAACAAAGCAGACAAGATGCACGAAAAGATAGATTAGCCATTAAGAAAGGCGAAGCCGATACACAAAAACAACTTGCTGAAAGTTTATCTCAACCATCTTCCGATGATGCCTTGCTAAACGCATTAAAATCAGCACCAGCACCAACGGATCAACCCAAAGGAATGAGCAAAGGCTTAAAAATTGGTTTAATAGTAGGTGGTTTGCTTGTAGTGGGTGTTGGAGTTTATTTAGTAATTAGAAAAAAAAGTAAAAAATGATAAGTGTTCAAACCGATTTGCCTGTTTACTCTAACGCAAGAGGATCAAGAAACAGACAAGAAAGAAAAATGAGTCCAAAAAAAGAGGAACGAAATTTAGCAAGAGGTCAGCGAATAGAGGAACGAAAATTCGCAAGAGGTCAGCGAAAAGCAAAACGTAATGCAAAAAGATTAGTTCGTGTTACTCGTAAAAATGGTAGAAAAGTATTTGTTTACCCATTGACTAAATTAAGACCAGTTTCAAAATTTTCTGGTTCCGATGGACAAACAACTATTGCTCCAATTGTACCAGCATCAACTGAATATCTAAAAACTTTCCCTGATGGAACAACTGTAAATATACCAGCAAGTAGAGTTATTGTTCATAGTACGGGAGTTTATGATAAAAATGATATTGCTAAAATTTTTAATGTTGATCCAACTACATTAAATCAAACAATGATTGATGCTTATATTGTTGGTATGCCAGCAGCATCTCAAAACGCAACCACAGCAAACGAGGCAGATAAAAACAATCCAAACAATGCAACAGGGCTTATTGTTGACGATACAAAAGTTGTTATGGATGAAAATGGCAATCCTTATGTGGATAATGAAGTATTGAAAGAGGGAGAACCTGACAAAGACATAAAAGATGAAGATAAACCAAAGATGAGCAATACACAAAAGTATTTACTTGTCGGTGGTGCTGTTTTGGTTGGTGGGTTGTTAATTTATTATTTTATGAATAAGGGCAAATCAGGAAAATAAAAAACCTAATCTGCTATGATAACAATTTTTCAATACTATAATCTAAAGAAACAAATGAGAACAAGCATTTTTATTGCCATTTTGTTTCCTTTGATGTCAATTAGTTTTATTTTGAGTTATCTAATGAAAGTTACTGCAACTGGATGGGAGCAGTATGTTGGTTTAACTGCTTGTATTTTATTGGATGGTTTTTTCGGAGTTATAGCAGGAATAAAAAAAGAGGGTTTTAAGACGTTTAAGGCTTTGAACATTTTTAAGACCTGGTTTTCTTGGAATTTAATTTTAACGGTTATTTTAATAACTGAAAAATCATTTCCTTATGCTAATTGGTTATCGGAAGTAATGATTATTCCGGTAGTTACTTTTATGCTTATTTCAGCACTAAAAAACGCAACTCGATCCGGCTTTATAAAAGCAACTATTGTTAAAGAGATAATGGATAAAATTGATAAACATAAGGATCAATGAAATTAAAAGAAAACAAATATCTTGTAGCAGGAATAATTGGCTTGGTTTCAATAACCGGAGCATATCTTTATATTCAGGTTAACAAAATTTTAGATTATTCTTTAGTTTTTAAGAATTTAAGAAACATAAACTTTGATAAGACCGGAAAAGTGTCTTTTACAATTATTTATGAATATAAAAACAAAGCAAACATTGATGTAACTTTAGATAATCAGGAATACGAGGTTTATATCAATAATCAATATCTTACTACCTTAACGAACTTTGTGCCAAACGTATTGAAAGGAGGTACAGCATCAACAATTGAAGTTAATCTAAACTTGACTAAAGATGATTTCAAAAAAGTAAAATTGAATTGGCTTCAAGTTGTTTTACAACCTGAAAAAGTTGAAATTAAAACTTTGATGAAGTGGAAAGTTAAGTATGGCTTTTTGCGTTTCCCGGTTAAATATCCTTACATCGTAAACTTAAAAGAAGTAATTAGTTGGTACGTTCCTGGAATAAATAAACTATGACAAGCATAACACAAAAATTTTGGACTTACGAAATGAATAGTGATATACTATTTATTGATGAAACTTTTTTATTAACGTCTTTGTCAATTATTTGTACTGCTGGAGTAGGAACAATAACCGGAAATATAACTGCTGGTGGAAAACCATCTACTTCAATTACTCTTAATGTTGGGATGCCAGTTACAATTAACAGCGAAAGTAACAATATAATTTCAGGCCTTTTTATTGATGGTAGTGGGGGTAACATTTCGCTAATAGGCAAACAATAATGGAGTTTGGTTTTGGTTCGTTTTATGCAGGAGGATTACTTCCTTTTGTTAATTATGGACTTTATTCTCAATTAAGCAATAGTGTTCCAGTAACTGCAACAATTTTAGAAAGCAGTTTAGTAGGATCAGGTTTAGGAACTTTAAGTGTTCCACCAAACAATTTTAGTATAGGAAATTCTTTTAGAGGAGATTTTGGTGGACTACTATCATCAAAAAATAATGACCAAATAAGAATTAGAATAAAAACAAATGGAGTTATTTTAGCAGATAGTGGTTTACAAACTTTACCCGGCAACACAAATACTGTTTGGTCATTGTCATTAAATTTTACCATTAGAACTTTAGGTATTGCTGGAGTTGGATCAATAGTTACTTATGCGAATTTTTTAACAATTAAACAGTCAAATGGCACATCGGAGGGCTTTGGTTTCAATAACGTAAACAATACGACTTTTGATACAACAATTGCCAATAATTTAGAAGTTACTGCCCAATGGAGTAGCAATTCGCCATTAAATTCAATTTATTCGGACTTTTTCGTTTTGAATAAAATTTATTAAGTAACTTTACTAAAAAATATAAGTATGTTTGAAATGTTTAATGGTCTGCTCAATATAGAGGGACAAGTCCGGAATACAATTATAGGCACTTTGGAAGATTTATCGGAAGAACTAAATGAGCCTGATTTCAAAAATTTTTCAGTAACAATTCAACCCATTAACGAGAAGTTTGAATTTATTTGTTTAGTTTATCATAAAAGAGATGGTAAATTAAACTTTGTTCGGGAAATTACGCTGAAAGAAATTTTATCTTAATTGGATCAAAGAAATTTTGTCAAAACAATTTTAATACTTATCGGAGTAATTGTTATTTTATCCGGTACGTTATCTTATTTGTTATTCTCCAGCCGTAGAAAAAACAATGGAGAACTTGAAAAGTATCTTGACAATAAAATAATCGAACTGAATAAATCAAATGAACGCATCCAGGCTTCAATTGATAGTTTGAGAAAAGAGAATTTAATTGAGCAACAAAAGTTATTTAAGTTGGCAGAACAAAAACAAAAATTGAAAATAATTTATGTGGACAAAATTAAAGCAATTGATAGTTATAGCGATAGCGATATTATTAACGAGTTCGATGTGTTTTTCTCAAAGAAAAATAGCCATAAATAACGATACGTTAATTTGTTTCAGTCAGGATCAATCCAAAACAATCTTAAAAGAACTTGCGAGAACAAATTATTTAGATAGTTTGAACGAATTAAATTTATCTACAATTCGATACCAAGAAAAGATTATTGAAAATCTTAATTTAACCATTAAACTACAATCCGGGACCATCGCCAACAATAAAGAGTTAGATGAAATAAAAAATGCACAGTTGAAACAATGCGAAAAAGATAATTCTTGGCTTAAAAAACAAATAAGAAAACAAAAGGTATTTACTGCGCTGGGATGCGTTTTAAGTGGTTTTCTAACCGGATATACTACTTACCTTGTTTTGAATTGAGAAACTTAGTGTAATCGTGCAAAAATGCACAATCAAAGGAAAGTTCATTTTCTTTTTTTACAACTGGACAAGTTTTTCCTTTCAGGTATTTTCTAAAAGATAGTTGCAGATGATCCGGCAATTCCGAAATAACAACATAATCTTTATTTTTAGTTGGGTTCTTCCAATTAGTCATATAACTACTTTTCATTTTTTGTTTCGTGATAATAAGAAATAAGAACAAGTGCCAAAAAATCATTAAGGCTTATTTTCTGCTCATCGCAAATTTTAATGATTTCATCCAACAAATCAGGATCAATCAGTTCAATCTTATTTTGCTCCACGTTTTTATACTATTAAAGAGTTTATCAACTTGTTTTTTATTTTTTAAGTAAACTGGTTTTTGGTCTATAAAAGTAAAGGGATGCAATTCTCCATCGGAAGTAAAAAAAGAACAAAAATACCCATAACAAGTTCCGGTAAAAACTAATTGCGTACAAATAACTGAACTGCAAATGAAAGGAAAATAAGAGTATGCAAATTCAGTACACAATTCTTCTAACTGACTGTCCTCTAAAAAAATATCATTAAGCATTTAACTACCAATTTACCTTAAAGATAGTTGTATTCTCTAAATTTTTCTTCTTAACTAATTTGTTTTGAACACTCAACTTATTCAAGACACGATAAACCTGTAAAGGAGTTAATTCAAAATTCTCGTTTACTTTTTCAATCAACTGCCTGGAAGTAAACCATTCATCTAAACAAAGAATGTTTATGAAAACAATTTCTCTTTGTGATAAAAAATTGTTATTCTCTAAAGTTGTTTCCTTAATTTCCGGATCAACTCCTAAATTCGATGGCTTACTTACAAACCAACTTTTGATGTTGCTAAAAATCTTTTTCATTCTTTGATTTCAGGTTTATAGTGAATATAATTTGGTTCAATGTTTGGATAAAGTTTGTAGTGTTTTTGAATTGCATCTAACATATTCTTTGCCCATACATTGTAACCGGAAAGTATTGGACTATCACTATTCGGGAAAAAAGTGATTGTATAAAATTTATTTGGTTCAGTTTGTTTCATTGTTCTTTTTGAATATAAGTTTTGTTATAGTAATCTTCTCCATCTACAAGATTAAAGTCAAGATTTTCATAGGCTTTAACAATTTGATCCTTCTCCATCTTTTTGGCTTGTTCAATTACTCTTTTTATTTCATTTTCTGTTAAATGTCTTTCGCCATCTAATTGTTCAACCAACCACTCTACTGCTGTTTGTTTCATTTGTCTTGTTGATTAAAGTTTTTGTTATAGTAATCTGTGCAAGGCTACCATTCTGCCTTTTCATCATTCCTAATGCTTTTTACACCGTGAACAATTCCCATTGTAGCCACAGTAAACCAAGAGCCACTACTTAATAATATCGAGAATGTTCTATCCCCTTTTGTCCACTCTCTATCATAATTATTATTCATTAAATTGAACTTTGTGTATTTATACCCACAAACACACCCAATCAAATAAATTGCTAATAATAAAATTGTTTTTTTCATTTCTTTATTTTTCATTTGTTTATTTTAAGTTGATTTTGTATTTATTTAATCAACACTTGTCCAGGCAAAAACCTGATAAGTAAATCTAAAATCTCCAAATTCATCAAAACCAATAAAGAACATATCTTCACTTTGAATAAAAATTCCAAGATGCTCCGAACCGTTATTATCAATAAACCTTACTCTTTGTTTAGAAAAAGGCATTTTAACTGCTGGTAAAAACCATTTTACGTCTAACATTGTTTCCATACTTATTATTTTATTATTGTTTGTTATTGCTCATCAAAGATATACAAAAAATTAAAGGCGAGAACCATCTAAATTTTGAGTTTCCTCGTCTAAACCTAACCGGGTTATTAGTTCATCAATTACTATCCATTGTGTCCA
>Ga0207942_1000011_pt1 | contig 56355 bp, 59 predicted proteins | sample LakMenEpi12Oct12_FD_150687 | JGI IMG/M metagenome (GOLD analysis project Ga0207942, IMG submission 150687) | Freshwater microbial communities from Lake Mendota, WI - 12OCT2012 deep hole epilimnion (SPAdes) | ecosystem: Environmental > Aquatic > Freshwater > Lake > Epilimnion/Euphotic zone ... | reverse complement strand
CAATCTTTCGTGGTCTTGTCTATCAAAATCATGATTAGAGTAGTAATTCTCAGTTTTCCAGTAAGGTGGGTCCAAATAAATGTAAGTGGATGGTGAGTCATATTTGTTAATGACATCGGCAAAATCCATATTTTCAACATCAGTAATTTTTAAAAAATGGTCTACCCAATCAGGTTTTGACAACTTATCTCTAAAGGTAAGATATTTTGATTTATATTTACCTTTTAAGTCAATAAAGTTGGATGTTTCAGGTTTGGACCCACTAAATACTTGTGTTAGAATATAAACGTATTTAGCCGCCACCTCATAATCGCCAGGTTCTACGCTGAAACCTTGATTAAAAACTTCAGCCTGAAAGTTGATAAATTGTTGTTTATAAATTTCAGGAGTAATGTCCACACCTTGTTTTTGACAATCAATAGAGTTGATTGCCCTTAACAATTCAGTAGGGTTTTGAACACACTTGAATAGATTATAGTTCAGTGGATTAAAATCATTATAAACCACTTTTTTAAGATTTGGGAACTGTTTTAGGTCCATATTATAGAAACACCAAAACATCCCTCCAAAAGTCTCTAAATAGACTTCCATATCTTTATCATAGAAAGGGACTATCCACTTTCCAATTTTACTCTTACCTCCAATATAACTTAACATATTTCAAATATAGTTTTTTTGATATTTATTTTCAAATGATTAATACATAAATTATAGGTATGAAAAAAGAAAAAGCAACAGAAGTAGAGTGTAGTATTTGTAAAAAAGGTATGTCCAACTCTCAAATTTGGATTACTATTTTGGCGGTTTACATGTTAATCGCAGCTGTCTACGGAACAATAGAAATCGTTAAAAATATAATGTCTTTATTTTAATATATTATTAATTTGTTCTCTTTGTTCGTTAGTTAAAGTCAGATTATTCTGTATGCTTATTTTTATGTAAAAATTACCAACAGTACCATCAACTTTATATCCTTTTTTGAAAAGTCTTAATGGTTTTTCAGTATCAAATCCTTCAGGTAGATTTATTTTTATATTACCATCAGGATGAGGTATTTCAACTTGGTCGTTTATTAATAAGTCTTTGAAATTTAATTTTAGATAATAAATCAGGTCATTTCCTGATTTTTCAAAATTGTTGTGTTTTATACACAAAACTTTTAAAATTAAATCACCTCTACCATATTTAGGTATTTCATCCCCCATACCTCTCATCCTCATAAAGTCACCATTATCTACGTTGTTTGGTATTTGTACGTTAAACTTGCTGTGGTTAGAAATAACCCCATTACCATAACAAAATCCACAAGCATCAATTAAATGTTCACCAGTACCTTTACATTCAAAACAATTTGATTGTATTTGTGTTTTAAAAAATCCTGTACCAACTGTTTGTACAATAAACCCTCTACCTGCACATCTTGTGCATGTTTTTTTAGTTCCACCTGTTCCTGAGCAACTTTCACAAGATTTATTTGTGTCAACTTCGATTGTTTTTTCTACACCTTTATAAGATTCTTCAGGTGTGATTACTATTTCAATAATTTTGTCAGCTGGTTTAGGTTGTCTTTGTGAATGCCCCATCATTTCCTCAAAAATTGACCCAAACCCACCATTACCAAATGGGTTTCTACGTTTCATGTCGTAATCACTTCTTTTATTGTCGTCCCCTAAAATATCATAGGCTTCAGAAATTTCTTTAAATTTTTCTTCACCGTTTGGGTTTACATCTGGATGGTATTGCTTACTTAGTTTTTTATATGTTTTTTTTATATCCTCTTGTGTTGCATTTTCGCTTACACCTAATATTTCGTAATAGTTTTTCATAATGTCAAATTATATAATAGTTCTTTTTAAGAATAGGAAAAAAAGAAAAATTATCAAACGTTATTCTACAGAAAAAAACGCCATATCTTTTTTTAAAAAACTTGTAAAACAAAATAAAGAAATAGTTTTTGATAAGAAAATAGAAAATGCAACACCAGTTAATTACCACATTGGTTTACTAACAAATCAATCCAATGTTCAAAATACTTTACATTTTGTTGATGATTTAGGTAGAAATCATGTTGCAAACTTACAAGATAAAGAATACGTTTTTATTGATATTGAAAAGTACAATGTGGAAGAAAAGATATATGATTATCAACTTAAAGACAAAATCAGTTTTTCAGAGTTTTTAAAGAAGTACTGTAGTAATAATGAGTTGAAAAACATCTTTTCATTAAACAACAAAATATGTATACAGATAAATGAAACTATAAGTCTATTTTCATTGAAAGACATTGATGAGTCTTTTAGGTTTTTAAATATTTTAGAAAAACACTTTTATGAAAATTCAAGGATGGATGCTATTATTGTTAGGGATGTATCAAACGCACAAAGAAAATGGATTTACAGCGTTTTAGAAGAGATGGGTTTTGATAAGAAAAATTTATACAGACAAAAAACTACTTTCTCAAAAAGGTAAATTCAACGTTTGAAATTTGTATCGTGCATTTTTTTTCATTTTGATTCAACATCAGATGTTGTAATAGATTAGAAAAGGTGCCTTCATCCAAAGACACCTTTAATTCAACTTTTTCATTTTTGATAAATGAACTTTCAAGTAAATCTGAAATTTGAGCCAGTTTTTCTAAATCACCCCTAAAACTCTCTTGATTCTCTGCCATAAATTCATTTTTTCTTCTTCAAATATTGTATTTCTTATATCTGAAGGTTTAAACATTTTTATTTCAGAAGAAAACTTTTTTTTCTCTTCTTCGTTAATCTTGTTTGATTTTTTTACTTCCTCCTTCAAGGACTCCATTTCCCTCAGAAGTGGGTGTAAGTTTTTGTTTGGCTCCATTAGTATTTAAACTTGTTAATTCATTTGTGTCAAACTTTAATGTTCTTAAAGTATCTATATCCCCATTTTCAAATATACCTTTCAATTCTGAAACTTTCAACTTAAATAGTCTTTCTTTTTCTTCTCTTTCTAAATTAGTTGATATTACAGCATCGATTGTTTTTTCAACAATATCGATTAACGATGGATTGTTTTCACAAACAAAAGATGTGATAGTTCTATTATCATTATTTTGATTTTGTAATATTTCAATTCCTTCAGGAGCTCTTTTAAGAGTCGACCATGTCGATGGGAAAATCATATCAAAAGTTACATAATTTTTTAAAATTCTAACAGAGTTAAGATAAGTTGACGTTTTGTTAATAAATTCACTATAAACCATTATACCATAATTAAATAAGTTAATACATATGATATTGCAATACCATAATATAGTTGTTCATATTTTTCAAATTCATAAGGTGCTGGTGGATTTGAATATACTGACCTTACGAAACTAAATATAAACTTTGTTAGTAATAATATAGAGAAAATAAAACAAAAAAGTAATAGATAATTAATCATTTTTTTCTTCTTTACTGTGGTTCAAAATTTCAGTTCTTAACTGTTGTGTTAAACTTTTTAATTGTTGGCAAGTTTTTCTAGCTCTAGTACCTGCAGACTTATTACCTCCATAAAATTTGGTTGTATCAACTGAAAGTTCTTCAATTAATGTTTTGATTTGTTCTAAAGTTTCCATTTAAAAATTTTTATACATTTATTTTTTTTAATTTAAATACGTGGTTTGTAATGTAAAGACTAATCAATCAGTTTTACAGACCTTTCTAACATCTTATAAATTTCGGTAAAAATTTCTACGTCTGATTTACTTTTTGGTGTTTCTAAATCAAACATATGATTAAAAAATTTATCTACCGTTTCTTTTATTTTTTTATCGTTTTGGTTATAAAACGTATCAAAAAAGAAATTCTCAAAGAATAAAATATCATTTTGATTAATATCAAATTCTATATTTTCTTTTTTAAAATTCTCGATTGTTTTATTTAGACACCAAACAAAATGTTCTTTTTTTTGTTGTTCCGTCATTCCAGTTTTGGTTTCTAACGAATCAATGTCTTCCTCACCTAAATATGTCATTTTTATTAAACCATAAAAGGAAAAACAAAAGTCTCTAAATAGTTCTGTGTATTCTGGTATAATATTGTTTGCTAAATACCAAGCAACAATATCTTCTTTTTCCATAGGTTTTGCCAACCAATCAAAAAAATTCCCCATGTTATTACTAATAGACATGGGGAAAATATAGTATAATTTTATTAGAAATGAATTTTAATTATTGTGTTTTTCTATCATAACCAATTAAACTTTTCATTTTTTCCATTTCGGTCAAAACATTTTGTTTGTCAGTGGATTCTAACTTCATCATAATTTTGTCAGCACCTGACTCAGACCCGCTCTTGTCAGTAACGACAGGTTGAGGTGCTTTGTTATATGCCTTCTTTTTTAATTTTGACAAATAATTATTTTTTCTTACTTCATCTCTTTTTGCGTTCACAGGAGTTTCTACTGCATTTGCCCATTTTGGGTTATTACCTGTTTCTGATGAACCTTTTACATATTTAGATACTCTTTCTTCATTTGGTTCAAAAGTGTCGTAATCTAAGTTCTCTAAACTTGCCGCTGTGAAGTTAGTTATATATTCATCAACCGCCTTAGATGGTACGTAAGCCATTTTATCCATTTTTTCAAGTTCTCCATTCCCTTTGGGAAAATTCTTTGGTGACATTTCGTATTTACCTTTAGAACCTGTTTTTAAATAAGATTTCATTTTTTTAACAACACTATCAATATAGTCCTCTTCTTGTTTTTTAGATTGACCTAATGATGATTTCAAATATGTATCAGATTTAGTTGCTTTTTTTCTTTTTTCTTCTAAAACAATATTCTCAATTAAACTTATCATTTCATTTTCTGTAAAAATCAATCTTGACTCTTCAACTTTTGCCTTTCCTTTACCTGGCCAATCTTTTTTTGCTCTCTTAGCAAAGTATAATTGTCCCATTTTTTCTCGACTTGAGCTTGGTACTTTTTTACCTAATCTTTTTAATTCTGAATTTCTTTTCTTAATTTTTTTAATTTCGGTGTCTATCTCATCAATTGTCATATCTGCATACTCACCAGTACTTTTAACTTCAACATCTCCTTTCCATTTTTCAGTTATGTATGACTCTTCAACGGGGTAAGTTTTGTTTCCGACTCTAAAAGTTTTATCTCCTCTTTCTCTTGCTGCTGATAATGCACCTGAAAAAGCATTTCCTTCTTCAACATCTTCTTCTTCTAAATCCAACTCATATAAAGTTTCTTCCACTTCTTTTTTCATAGAACGAAGTGCTTTAAAGTCTGCACCTGTAATTTTACCAAATGGTTTCGCCTTATCTATTTTCCGTCTACCATCTGTAAATCCATCATATTCTTCATCTAAATAAAATTCATCTTCTTCTTCAAATGATTGTCCAAGTTCTCTATCTTTATTTTTCATATGATGTTTCATTCTTCTTATGTTTGGCATATCGTCATCTTCAAATGAAAATGTATTTTCTAAATCTTCGTCTTCCTCTCTGTTTCTAAAAAATCTTTCTATATCTTTTTTTGGTATATCTCGTAAATTTTTACCCCCAAAAAAAGGATGAGAATCATCCATACCTCCTAATTCATTTATATTACCTTCATATGTACCACACTGTTCGCATGTTTCACCTTCATACATTTTACCACCACATTGTTCACACATTTCTTCTTTCATATTTTTATTTTCAAATATTTTATTTTCTATGTCAAAAATTCTATTATCTATCTCTTCAGATATAATTCTTTTTGTTATGTTTTTTATGTAATTTTCCATAATAATAAATATTACCTTTAATGGAAAACTTAAATATAGTCTATAAGAATTTTTAGAATTTCAGATTCACTTAATCCAGTTCTATATGATACGTTCTCAATAGCCTCTTTTAATTTTGATTTTTTCTTAGTTTTTTTAGGAGTTGACTTTGTTAATTTAGTATTAAAACCACCCGTTTTACCAAATTCTAAAGCGTTTATATCTCCCTGATTACAATAAGGGAAAGTTTTACATTTTTCTTTTGGTTTTACAAATAACCCACCAGGTAATTGTGTTTTTTTAGACGGTCCCCAACTATTTAAGTTTTTAGCCAAAAAAGATGCCCCTTCATATGAACCTGAAGACGCCGAACCAGTTGCTTCAGTTGCTTCTATTTTTTCAACATCTTCCTCTTCGTTGAAATTCAAAGCGGGGGCAAAACTTCCTGCCGATGCCGCTCCCATACCTTCTTTGGTTTCTTTTTTTGTTTTTTTGTATTCTTTTTTTGCTTCAGTATCTTTAGAAAACAAACTAAATATTGGTCTACTAATTGTTGAAGATTTTTCTTCTATCAACTCTCTTAGTGCGTTTTCTATTAACTTTTGGTGGTCTATATTTTTCACTTACTTATATTTTTAAATTTTTAAATGTGCTGGTCCACATATGTTTTTGTCTATACATCTCATAGTAAAATTCGGTAAATGCCTTTGTAATATAATCAGTAATGTCCCCTTTTATTTTTCCATTTCTAATTTCTTTTCTTATCAAATCAATCATTTGATTTTCAAATTGTTTTAGGGTACTAGAATTGAAAAAACTTTTGATTTCACTTTTAACAATTTTTTCTATTTCTTTTTTATCTGATTGTGAAAACGGCATGATTAAAAAATTAATAGTCCTGTTAATGTTAGTATTATAGAACCTCCAACTACCTGTATGAATGCACTTTTTACTTTATGTTTTTTAAATTCTTTTCTTAACCTTTCGTTTTCGTCTGACATTATTTTAAACTTTTGTTCGGTATTTGAAACCAATATTTTGTTTGTGGAGTCTAACTTCTGCCAACTTGAAATTAATTTTTCCATATAAAAAACCTTGTCGTTAAGTTGTATGATTTGTTTTTCGTTAAGTTTATTTATTTCTTTTAATCTATCATAGTCATTTAAATCCAATAACATTTTTTGTGCAACCCCATAAGGTATACATATTTCTGAAGTATCTTGAGGTTTTGGTTTTTGAGCGAAACTATTAAACCCAATAAAAAGAATTAATAGTAAAATTGTTATTCTATTCATCTTAAAAATTATATCTTTTTCTAAGCAAACTATCTACTTGTTTTTTGTCTGCGTTTTTTATCTCTTCTTTTTTTTGAGTGTAGTAGTTATTAACTTCCTTTTTTTCTATTTTTATATTTGATATTTTTTTATCAATATCTTTTACTTTTTGATTATAAGAATTGATTGAATCATTTAAACTTTTTTGAAGGTTTTTTAGTTCTCCGATGTGTTTATCCAATTGCTCCAATTTATATTTATCCAACTCAGACATTTCTGGTTTTTTTGTTAAAATCAGTATTAAAAGATAAATGATGGCAAATACACCAACACCTATTAAAATTTTTTGCCAATATTTTTTTAAAAATTCCATATTATTCTTCTTCTGTAAATTTAGTTTTTTTCCTAACTGAAATTATTTTTGCCCATTTGCTTTTAAATTTTTCAAAAAAAGATTTTAATTTGTTTGTCAAATCAACAAGCTCTTGGTCCAATTTAATCATATCACCATTTATATATACACCGTTGTTTTCACCAATAGAATAGAAAAACTCAACGTCAGCATCAACTATCTTACCACTCCATTGAACTGAATTACTATAAACATTTAGTACTCCAAAGTCTGAAAGGTCAGATACTTCATTAACAAATTCTTCCATGGTTTCTTGATAAGATTGTTTTTCGTCGTTTGTTAATTCCAACTCTTTTTTATCTTTACCGTGAAGAGTTAAAAGACCCCCCGATATACGATAAGTTTTACTTTTGTCTTTTTTTACTTTATCAACATCCACATCAGTTTCTTGTTCTTCATCTTGTTCGATGTTGTCTTCAATACTTTTTGCCATATTAATTGGCCCTACTTGTTCTTGCAAAAGTCTAGACCTTTTCAACAACATTTTTATTTCATCATACTGGTTCATATTCTTCTAATAATTTTTCAAAATTGTTAAAATTGAAAGATGGGTTTATATCTCTACAGTTCGAATTGTAATTGCTTTTTGTTGCAACTCCGTTAAAGTTTTCAACTCCCGATAATTTGACATTTGTTTTTGTTGTCTTTTTATCGATGTTAAACTTTTCACACAACTCATGTGTTAAAAAAACCAAACTTTCAATTTGTTTTTGAGTATATGGGTCCCAAAAAAATTGTTCTCTCCATTTTTTTTCAAAAACTTTCTCTTTATAAATATCACCTATCCAATTTAAATAGTTTGTTTCTATTGGTATTTTTTTTAACCAAGTTAAATTCTCTAAAACAATAGTTATGGAGTTTTTGTCAACCGACTCATCACCTATGTAATTTGAATACATATTAGGTTCTGAAATCATAAATATTTCACCACTTTTATTAATTAAATAATTAGGTATATGTGGGTTATTTTGATTGTACCTGTGTAATAATGATTGTATATAAAATCTATAAGGCCTTTTAGTATCGGCCAAAATTATTTGACTTTTTTTGTCGTTACGAGACAGAACTTCAGATTCTATTAATTTTGAAATTACCTGTATCATTCTTAGTGTATGAAAGTCTTCTATTTGTTATTGTTTGAGTTTCTTCTGTATTATTACTAATAATTTCTTCAGGTGTTTCTTCTACTACTGGTTCAGTAATGTCTAATAAATTATCAGGGACATTGACTTCCTCTTCAACTTGGTGGGGAAGTTCATGGGGAAGTTCGTGGGTAACTTGGGGGGTGACTTGAGGGGCGACTTGAGGGGTAACTTGGGGGGTGACTTGAGGGGTAACTTGGGGGGTGACTTTCTGTTTTAGGGAATCATCTTCCTCATCTTTTCTATTATTTTTGAATGCTTGGTTTGTTGCAATAACTAATGTAATGGCTAAAGGGTCAAACACAAAAATTAAAATTAATATGAATATGTTTGCGGTTTTTTTAACACTCCACCCGGTAAGTTCACTGATATATTTTATGGTCCCAAGTTCATTACCTGAAATCTCTTTTGATTCTAATTCAAGTACTTTTATATCTAATGCGGTAATACTGTCATTAAGAGCGTCCACTTTACCTGACATTTTGTCACGATTTTCAATCGCCAATCCTAATTGTAATTCAAATGATTTACGATTCGCATTATTTGCTCTTGTTACAACCTGGCCTGTTTGTCTATCTACGCTTTGAGTTGTAGTGTTAGTCGATAAGGCGTTTCTTAATTTTGAGATGTCTTTATCTAATATTTGTTTTTCTTTTTGATACTCGTTTTTAATTTCCTCAAATCTTTGTTTTTTTACTTCAATGTTTTTTACTTCCTTCTGACCAATTTCAAGTTTTGCAATGTTAGTTGAAAACCCTGTACTTAAAAGTCCATATATCCCCAATGACGTAATAAGAGATAAAGTCACAAGAGCAACAGTCATATATAATTTTAATACTCCGTAAGTTTCTTTCCACTTGTCGTGGAGATATGTTGCGATGGCAATTTTTGATAATTCTAAAAACCCACCCATTATTATTACAGGTAAAGCGACTCCAACAAACACAACGGATAAACCAACAACACTATAATACGCAGCAGTCCCTGATAATCCGAGAGCACAAAACAACAAAAACCAAGGTAGTAATTTTTCTTTCATATTAATAACTATAACAGATAAATATTAAAGATAAATAAAACCCTCACCGGCGCCGATGAGGGAGTGTAGTTTCATTCTACCGTATAGATAGAATTGAGGATTCTCACCCAGGGTCCTTCGTGTCCCATTCCGCCGAGTTGTAAGGGTAATCTCGGTTCAACCCTATAAGTAAATAACTAATATGTTATTGTTTTTTATTCCTTCTATTGTAACTCTTTTTGATTTTTTTTCTTCAACATCAGTCTTTAAAAACTGACCATCATTTGAAAATGCAGATGTTATTATATTGAAAAAATTACCATCTTTATTTAGTAAAATTTCAACATAATTAAAATGCTTGTCGTCTTCATTATCCTTTCTTTTTTTAACAAAAATAATTTGATTATTTTCAGGTTTTTCAGTTTCGAATGAATTATAAATTTTTTCTAAACTATTTTCAAACAATTTTTTTATCATGGAGTCAGGAACTGCTATTCTTGGTGGTTGTACGTATTTTGAGCGTCTAGTTGCAAGGTGGTCGTTATACATATCAACTAAACTATCATAACTTTCTTTACCAAACCTTTCTTTTCTTTGGTGGTAAGTTGATTTTAATTGTATCAATTTATTATCTATGATTTTAGAAAATAAAACCGTACCTCTATCTTTTTCTTTTTTAGATTCAACTATGATGATATTTTTTAATACGGATAATAAATTCATATCATATAAATACAAAAAGGGTGAGAAAAATCCCACCCTTTTTAATTTTCCCGTACCGATTAGAGGATTTTAAACCCGACACACTAACCGCGGTGTCACGACGACTTACGACCCCAGGAGTAAGCTTCCCGACAAACACTGATACATGTCTCATTGTTTGTTATACAAAGATAAGTGTTTTTTTTAAACTGCCAAAACTTTTATCATAAATATTCAAATAAATCTGAACATTCGTTTCGTAGTTTACGAAGAGCCTTTTCTTTGATTTGACGAACTCTTTCTTTTGTAAGACCAAAATCTGTACCAATATCTTCCAAAGTACGAGGTGTGCCGGTAATACCGTAGTAATCCTCAATAATTACTTTTTCACGCTCATCCAATACTGACATAATTTCCATCATTTTAAGTTTGAGAGTGTCCTTTGTTGAAAACATTTCATCAGGTGAAACGATATTTTCATTTTTTATTACATCAATTAATGTGTCTCCGTCTTCATTGATGTGCATATCCAAATCAACAATTTTTGGAAGTTGTGCAAACTTTGCGGATAATTCCCCGTTAGTTTTTTCCAAAACCTTTTTTTCTTTTTGCATATCTTGAACAACATTAACCGGGAGTCTGATTGTTCTTGAATTATCATTTAGTGATTGAAGGATTGATTGTTTAATCCACCAAACAGCATAAGAAATAAAACGGTTGTTCTTGGTCCAATCAAAATTCTTAATGGCCTTTAACAGTCCATAATTTCCTTCAGCAATTAAGTCTGATAGGTCAATACCTTGATTTTGATATTGTTTTGCAACGGTAATAACAAAACGTAAGTTGCCCTCTAAAAGTTCTTTATAGATTAACTCTTTTTCTCTTTCAGTACAGTTTTCATCTGTAATCATTTTTGAAAGGATTTTTTCCCTTTCAGGTGTCATTACTTTTAACTTTCGAATGTCTTTTAAATAAAGTTGAATTTCGTCTTGGTTAATCGGGTTTGAAGATTTAATTTCCTCGGTTTTCTCTCTTTCCATAATTGTCTAATATTTGTTTTTCTTCCTCTGTTAATGACTCTATACCTTTTTCTGAAATCTTATCCAAAATTTGGTCTACAGTCGGTTTCTCTTTTTTTTCTTCTTTTAAAAATGGATTTTTAATCATGTCTTCCGTTAGTGGAAATATGAACTCCATTATATTGTTCATTCTTTTCTTTTTTTCTTCTGATAATTCATCTTTATGTACTCCTTTTGTTTTTGTTTCTTTTTTTACTCCATCTATATTTAAAAAATCTCTCTTCAATTTTCGTTCCATTTTGATGTCCACGTTTTCTGTCGCCTCCATCAAAAAATACTGCTCAACTACTCCGTCCAAACACATATCAACGTATTCTTTTAGTTCCATAAAAGGTTCTTTGGTTCTAAAGTGTAAAACTACACCAAACTCACCATAATTAAACTTTAGGTATTCACTAGAAACCACCGTTATTAGCTGATACGAAATGTCCTCAATAAACTTTTCCATTTCTGTGAAATCACCGAAAATAAAAAGCATATATCTTTTGTCTTGTGATTTCATTTCTGTTTTCTTCTTTCTCATAAATATCTTTTAAACTCGTTTTGAATATGATACAATTTGGTAAAAATCCTTTTTTCCTTCACAATATTCTAACACTAAAGTTAATAATGTTTTGAACATGTAGGCGTCTTTTGTTTGTTTTTCGCAGATGGTAAATAACTCAATAAAACTCACAAGGGTGTCCATCTTATAATACCCATGATTGTCTAAAACATCAAACTCATATAAATGTTTTTTGTAAAAATTAAGTTCGTAACTATTTCTTTCTTCTGTGTTGTTGAATGGTTCCGTTGTTTCATACAAAGATAATACTTTTTTTACAAACTTACCAACAATCACTTTATTATATTCACATTTTACTAAAAGGTCAGTAATCCAGTGCGTATGACTTGGTGTTCTTAAACGTTTGTTAGTTTCTTTGTATTTTACAATAAAGTCAAGTTCAGGATTTTCACCTCTATTTCCCTGATAAATTGCAACCATAGTTCCGTCTACCATTGTATACGTAGAGAGGGGTGAAAAGGTTACCCCTTTTTTAGAATAAGTTAGGGTCATAATTTTATTTTTTTAAAATTGAGTCTTCAAATATTTTTTTTCCTTTACTATTAATATCTAACATTATGTAATTTCTATTAGTATTAATACACGCCCTACCTGTTGTTCCAGAACCCGCAAACGGGTCAAGTACTAAATCTCCCTTGTTAGAAAACATATTTACTATTCTTTCTAATAGTTTTACAGGTTTTTGTGTTGCATAATCAAGTTTTTCGCTTCCTTGTATTTGGTTAATGTCAATCCACAAATCCCTTACCGGAATACCATCCATTTCGTGTAAGTATTTTTTTACTCTTGGGATTCCATTAGCATTGTATTCCAATCTTTTTTGGGAATCTAACTCTTTCATTTTTTCTATAGACCACCACCATTGTTTGAAATGTCCATTCCATTCGTATCTTAAATTAGGTCTCTGTACAACATTAGGTTGTGAGTTGTGAGCGGCGCTGGTGGTGTACTCACCAATATCATCTTTTTTTAGATTATTTTTTTTCTTGTAATCATCGTTATATGGTAAATACTGTGGATTATACGTATACTTTGTGGATTTTGAATACACGATAATGGTGTCGTGAAATCTCATCAGTTTTTTAGATGATTTTTTGTTGCCCCCACTTTTCCAAACTACTTCATTTCTAAAATTTTTTTCACCAAACACTTCATCTAATACAATTCTAATATGGTGTGAAACTGAAGGTTCCACATGAACAATTATAACACCAGAACTAACCAATAGATTATGCATGATTTCTAATCTTGGTTTTATAAAATCATTTCGGTATGATTCGTATGATTTATACTTATCGTCAAAGTCATCAAAGTCTCTTCCAGTGTTATATGGGGGGTCAAAATAAATTAAATTAATTTTTTTTTTCTCTTCTCTTAGTTTAGTTAGTTCGATTAAATTATCCCCTACAATATATTCGTTCATATTTTTACTTGTTAACATATTAATAAATACTTAAAAAAACCAATTAATAAACCACTAATCAATAATTTTAATCTCTGTTAACTTTTTTATTATATTCACTCTCAAGAACTTCTTTTGCTTTGTCCAAATAATTTAACCAAATTTTTTTAGGGACACTAGTTATTAAATAATTAGGATTTTTAGGGTCAATTAACTCACGTTCGGGAATTGCAATAAAAGACCATTTTTCAATATTACCATAATCTTCCGTATCCGGTCTAGAAAACAAATAAATGTCGGCCTCACCAACAGAGTATGAAACGTGACCAGTAACAGATGAGTTTTTGTTTTTTTCAGATTTTCTACGTGTCTGTTCTAAGTGAAACTTATCGGACCTAATTTTACCTTGGATAGTTATTAATCCATCCCAAGTAATTAAATCATAACCACTCCCATTCAAGTCATTATCGTCTCGTTTTTTAATTTTTAAAAAAGTATTTTCATTTATCCAATCCATTTGGATGTATTCATTGGATTCTGCTAATATTTTTCCTAAATCTCTTAATTTTTTTAATTCAATTAGTTTAAAAAACGCAATAATAAGATAGTATACCAACTTATTTTCTTTTTTTATCAGTTTTAGCGTGTTTTCTGAAATCATTTTTTTTTATTTATACTATAAAAATAATAAAAATATTTAGAATTACAAAACTTTTGACACATTATTTTCTTTTTTAATTTTAACAACACTGTCCGCCCATTGCGACACTAAATTCGTGTGTGTTATAACAAAGATTTTTTCAAAATAGTCTTTAATCTTAGTGAAGAACTCATAAACCATATCCAAGTTATCATTACTTATTTTTCCAAAGACCTCATCCCACACTATTATATTTGGTTTTGAAAGTGAACATACTTTTGACAGTACAGCTCTTAATGACATAGCTGCGATGGTTCTTTCATATCCTGAACCAGAAACCATCAGTTTTTCAATTCCAGTTGAGTTATCAATCATCACAAACTCCACCTCGTTTTTATCGTTAATTCTAATCTCCAATTTAAAGTATGAACTATCCTCCATCAATCTTTGAAGTTCTGAATTGATTAGTGGCATCATAGTCTTCATAATCATTTTTGATATTCCATTCTTACCAAACAACTCCAAGTAGATTTTAAAGTTCTTTTCTTTTTCCTCTTCTTTTTTGATTTGTTCAATCAGTTTAAGGTTATTTTCAATTTTTTCTTGGTTGTTAGTATTACCCACCTCCAGTGTTGTAATTTCAGATTTCTTTGATGTTTTTTGTGTTTCAAGTTCATCAAGTCTCATATCCGCTTTAATCAACATTGTTTCAATTTGTTGATTGTCTTTAATCTTATCCTGTATCTCAAAATATCTTTTAAGTTTTGAATTAAAACTTTCAATTTTCAAATCACAACTTTCAACTGATAATTCGTATTTTTCCTTGATGAGTTTGTTTTTTTCATATTCATCAAACTCTTTTTTAAGTTGCACAAATGATTGTTCTTTGTTGGATAAATCCGTAATAAGTGTTGTTTTTGTGTTTTTTTGCACAATAAGTCCATCTAATTCTGCAATTTTTGAATTGGTGATTGCTGCATTCATTAACTCAATCCCACAATGTTCACATTTAATTCCACCTTCGACTGAAGACTTCAATTTGTTAATTGAAGAAATTTCCGTGTCAATTTGAACAATCTCTTTATAAACACTATTATATTGTTCTTTAACTTCATCATGTTTATCTTCATGATAAAACTCACTTGGTTCGACAACTTTAAGTTCATTTATTTTTGATATGAATGTGCTTTTTTCGTAGTTGATTGTGTTGATTTCTTCTTGTGTTTTTTCAGGATTCAACACAGAGATTTCTTGGTCAATATCAGAATGTTTTTTCTTTAACATTCCATCCCGATACTCTTTTCCTTTTTTAACTTTCTCCTCAATATCTTTCAACTCAATTTTAACTTCTTCAATTTTTTTCAAATTAGTAGAAATTGTATTTTTCAACTCTTCGTTGTTGTCTTTAAGTTGTTGTGAAGAATATACATTTGACATCTTTGATTTTGAAAAATCTCCATATACTTCTTTTGCAATTTCTTCTTTTCTTTTCAAAAACTCCAACCCCATAAATCTTGATAACACCTGACCACGAGCAGTTGGTTTTGCTTCCAACAATTCTTCAAGATTTGATGCTGTTGTAAGAATGGTCATTAAAAAGTCTTCTTTTGTTCCAATAGAAGTTTTAATAAATGCTTCAGTTTCACGTCTTTGTTCGCCAGTAAAGTTTTGTAAACTACCATCAGATAATTTTTTAAAGAAGTCCAATTCTGTTTTTACATTCCATTCATTTTTCTTGGACAACTTTCTTTCAATGTTTCTTACGATAATGTAATCTTCACCATCGATTGATACTTCACCTTTTACATAAACTTTATCTTTATTTGTAAATCGGTTGAATATTTCTTCAGCCTTTGTTGTTTTGGTTGTTTCATTAAAAAACAAGAACATCAAAAGGTCTACCGATAAAACCGTCTTACCACCAAAGTTTGGTGGGTCCGATTCAATAACAACAATACCGTTAAGTTTTTCAAAATCTAATTTTTGATTTTCGCCATAAGATAGAAAGTTTGAGAACTCAATGTTTTTAATATACCACTTTTTAAATTGTGTGGTTTCTTCGTGTTTTTCTAAAATCTTGTTTTCAACTATTTTATTAATTGAAAGGATTTCATCGGTATGACCTGTAAGACCTTTACCTTCCAAATATTGTCTCATTAAACCCAACTGGTAGTTCGCATCAGTTATATTAACTGACACATCTATCGTTTGAACCTCGTCAGTATTTGTGATTTTAGCCTTTGTTAAAACATTGACGTTGGTAGTGTTATACTTTTTGGAAAAGTAATGTTTAACACTTTTAATTTTGTCTTGTGTAAAATTTTCAGGCAAATCTTCCCAAACAACTTGTATGGTCGGGTTTATAAACTTTGAAAAATCAAGGTCTTTAATCATAATATTGTAATTAAATTTTTTTGGTGGATTAAATAAATCCATATTGATTAATCGTTTTCACCAACGTTGTGGAAACCTGATATTTGCACTTTTGTTCCGTCTTCTAATATTGTGTCATAATTGGGTGTTTCCGTAGTATCATTATCTGTTCCTTCAGAAACAACATCTTCAATATTTTCGGTGTCTCCTGACATTTGTGCGAACTTTTCTTTCAATTCTTCCATTTGTTTTTGAAACGCCTCATTCCATTTCTTTCTAAGAGTATATTCTTCTTGTTTAACTTTTTTGTTTCTCTTTTGAACTTTTGCTCTATGTGCTTTTGCCGCTTTACCCATTTTTATTTAATTTAAAATTTATTACTTGGTCTGTTTTGTTCGTACCATTCAATTACCGAATTGATTGCCCAAACAGCTCCTGATGACAAAACACCATCAAAGAACCATGAACCCCAAATCGGTGTATTAAACATATCATTTGTTGGTGAATAAATCAACAAGGATAATACAAAACCTCCCCATGTTGAAAAACACATCGGGCAGGATAATATCCCTGAAATAAACTCACCTAAAAAATGAAGTGGCATGAATTTATTTTCACCCCAATTTTTAAAAAAGTTTCTTAAACCCTGAAATATGGACCCATAAACCATAATGTTCATTAATCCATAACTTAAAATAAACCATACTAAAATTTCCATATATTTTTTTTTAACCGTTTAAATTGGAGCTTCCGTGAAATTTTGCGTTGATAAACGAATTATTTTTTGGTTGCTCTAATATTTTTTTTTCTAATTCTTTGTTTTTATTTTTTAAATCCCTTATTTCTGAATTTAAATTTTGGATGGTTTGTTGTAACATCTTCGACTTACCATCGTCTACAGAAATGTCTAAATTACGTCTAAGTTCGTCTAAATCATTATCCTTTTTAGACATTTCATTTTGATAAAAATTTTCCATTTCTTTTGTTTTAATTGAAAATTCTTGTCTAATGTTGTCAATTTCTGTGGACTTAATCGTAATTTCTCCGTTCAACTGTTGTATTTTTAACAACAGTTCATCCAACTGTTCGGAATTTCTTAACAGTTCGATTTCCAACTTGGCGTTTTTTTTACCAAGTTCGTTTATTTGATTGTCATCGGTGGTATATATTATTTTCTCAACCACTCTATCGACCGGAACTTCTTTAATTACTTCAACCTCTTTGATGACTTCAATAGGTACTTCTACCAGTTTTTCAACAATCACTTCCTTTATTAAGTCTTTTTCACCGGTTTCATTAGTATTTAAGTCTTTTTCACCTTCATTAAGTGGTTTTCCCAAAAACCCATATTTTTTAATATCAAATCCTTGTTTAAAACATAGATAAATAAAATTATCAACGTCTTTTATTTCTTTAGATTCACAAAATGCAGACACTGCCTGCATTATTTCTTTACTAAATATTTTGGAGTCTTTCTGTTCCATTTTCAATATCTTCAAATGATTTTATGGAAAACTTCAAAAATGGTTTTGGGTTATCTAAATCAACATAATTATAGTCCTTACTTTCAACATCATATATTCCATAACCGTGTCTTCCAATACTTTCACCAATGTTTTGTTGAATTGGACTTCCAATCATATAACCTTTACCTGTTTTAAATTTAAACTCTTGTCGTTTGTGAATATCACCACATAATACGGTTTCAAGTCCATCAAACTTTTCAACATCATATGCCTCTTCACCAAAGTCAAAACCAAGGTCTGTTTTCATTCCTTGAATTGGTCCATGAAATAATCCAATTCGGGTTCCTTTTGCTTCGGTTAAATCAGGTGGAATATTTCCTTGGTATTGTGAATATACGCACCAACTAATGTTCTCATCTTCGTAGACACCTCTATCTTTGTAGTAGGAAATATTATTACTATTAAGTGAACTAATAATAGGTGATAGTGCGTCCAATCTTTCCGTGTTATTTACCAAGAAGTCGTGGTTTCCAGGTATGATGATTGTCTTAGCTATATTTGAACATTCAGTCAATAACCATCTAACCATCTCAATAAGTTCAGGTGTCATCTGATTTTTAGAATGAACTAAGTCGCCAGTGAATACAATCCTATCTGGATTTAATTCTTTCCATTGTTCAATGGCAGTTTCCAAAATTGATTTATACAAATCGTGGTCTTTAAAAAGACGGATGTGTAAGTCAGAAAAGTGTACTAAAGTTTTAATCATTTAATTGTTCGGTTTAACCGTTATTGTATATTTTCTAGTATAACTTGAATCTTCGTTTTTTACTAATACACCTAACACAGGATTAAATGCGTCGGAGTCAAACATAATCGGTGTAACAACAACATTTAAGTTGGAGTTTTCTAATGCAATTTTTACTTGTTGAGTAATTGCCATCTCATTAATTTCTGTTTTCATAATTTTAATCATTTAATTGTTGTTTATCATTACAATATACCTCAAATGGTGGTTTATATGGGTCGTCTTGAATTGGAAAAGGATTCACCGGTATTGGTATTCTAAATGGTTCAGAAATATCAATTTTGCTACTTTCTTTCACCAAATCCATCTTTTCCACAATTGGTGCAATATCAATGTTCTTATCTTCTAATTTTCCATGAAGGTAACCTTGTAACCAAATATAAAATTCTTTATAACTTAACATAATTCTCTACAATAAAGATTAATTAAAATGGTTCTTGCCAATTTAAATTCTTTTGCTCTATTAAGTTTTAAACCATAAAGATTTGCAATACTTTTTAAATGTGGAAAAGCTTCCGTAATTGTCATTTTACTTACTTCCATTACTTGTCGAATAGTTGTAAATCTTTATTCACATTACCACAATCACTACACATGTAAGTAGGAAATGGAACAATCGTGTCTTCATGACTACCTGTCAAAAGTTTAGGAACTTTTTTTAACATAGTCACTTCTTTAAAATAAATTGATTCACATTTTTCACATTTAATAGTTTCTTGTTGTCTTAAATCAATTTTTGGTCTAATAATATCGTCGCTCATTTTATTATATAATTTATGTTTATTTTAATTGTTGAATTGTCCCAACTGGTATTTATGTACCAAACAGGTGTAATTGTAGTTTCCATAGTGAAATATAATTTATTAGTTTTATTTAGTCAAATATTCAGACATATCCATTTTCAAAATAGTGTCGACGACATCTCTTGGTATTCGGTATTCTTTGAACTCAACGTTTTCTGTTAAATGAACAATTACACCACCCATTAGTGGAATATTTTCATATTTAGTCCCTTCTAACATCTTTAATAATAACTTACCATAAAAAGGTAATTGTGTGTTGTAGTGACCAAGAGCGTTGTTTGGGAGTTTTTCAAAAGGTTTTTTCATGGGTTTTGTGTAGTCATTTACTTCCATGTTTTTTTCCTTGTTGGTTTTCCAATCCGTAATTACAATACCGAATCCGGTTTTTTGTTTATTTAACATTAACCAAACTTTATCGGGCTGACCAGTATATCCTAATTCAGGATGACCTAAAACAATCTCCGTATCAAGTAAGACAGCTCCTCGTTCTTCCATGAGTGACAAAAACTTTTTACCAGCCTTTATCATTCTATCGCCTTTCATAGTAAGTTCTAAATCACATTCAAATAATGGTTGTCGAACTTCTTTATCTATTTTGAATTTGTTAATTGTTTCTAATTCAAGTTCATAGTGAACCCTACTACCCATATTTGTTGAAATGATTCCGGATTGTTTCCACTCTTCTAAATAAGTGTGCATCGCATATGGACTACCTTTCGCCAATTTTCTTGCAACATCCTCAGCCGGAAATTCATCATAAAATAACTTCATCACTTTTGATACAGATGGGAAATCATCTCTAACAACACCATTCACATCTAACATTGTGTACTTGTGTTTATCTTCTTCAAAAGTTAATTGAAACTCTTTTTGTTTTTCAGAAATAATCTCTCGTATTTCTTTTGCTACTTCTTTTAAATCTATCATTTAAATTCTACATAATATTTTTCGATGTCACCTTTAAGGTCACACACATCTTTATCTTTTGGCAACTTCACTAACTTAACTCTGTTATATAAAGCTCCTCCGTTTAGTTTGTCATATAGGTTTTTAGCGTCGGTATATGCGTCGCCATCCAAGCAAACTATAATATTTTTTTTCGCCTTTGAGTATAGTTTTTCCCAAAGGTTGTCTGTTAAAAACTTCCCTAATAGACAAATTGAATTGTCCAAAAAGAAACTATCAAAGACTCCTTCAACAAGGTATATATCTTTTTTCCAATCAATTAAACTCTCATTAAAAATTAAAAAGTCTTTTGATGCTTCAGGGTTTTTGTATTTTAATTTACTTCGTGGGTTCCACGACCTTGATACGAAAAAGTTTAATTCTCCTTTTTTATCAAAAGATGGAACAATGATTCTACCGGAATATTCACCCTCTAAACATAGACCAATTTGATACTTTTCTATAATCTCATCAGTGATTCCTCTTTTTTTCAAATAATTAAAAGCCTCTTTTCTTGGAATATGAAGTGGGTGTATCTCGTCAAACTTTTTATATTCTTTTGGTAATTCAAGTTTTTTGTAAACCTTTTCTTTTTTTTCAAACTCATCGGGTCTAATTAATTTATATATTTTTTTATCTTTTTTTGAACCAAACTTATCTATAAGTTTTCCTAAGTGTCCGTGAGTACCATGCGTCTCAGCACACCCCCAACACTTGTAAACATGTTGTTGGTAATTAATCTCAAGGTTTCCCTTTCCATCTAACTTGTCAAGACCTTTAATTGTATATGAACACACAGGGCAATCAACCGATATTTGACCTCTTAGTTCATTTACTGATTTTGGTTCCCCAAAAATATTACCAATAAGGTCTATGATTAACTCTTCCGATTCCACATATAAAAGATAAGAATAATATGTGGATTGTCAATTAACAAAAAACCCACCTTTGTGGGTGGGTTTTAATATTTAAATATTTTTTTATCTAAAAGACAAATTTTGACGACAATATAATTGGTAGTTTTGTTTTTTTCCGTCAGTCTCTACCCTAATTATCCCTTCAAATTCGACTAAACCTTCTTCGTTCACTTTTTCTAATGAAGTACCGCCCCTTACTAATTTTTGTTTTGCTCTAAGCACAAAAGTTTCACCAGGGTTTACGGTAAAAGGAACTTGTTTATCAATTCTCATACCGCTATTCATAGGAAGAATCCTTTTTATAGTAATTGGTGCACTTCCAGAATTTTTAATACCTCTAAATGTAAATTCAATATCTTGTCCAAATCTAACTTCAGCATCTGGATTTCTCGCAACCAATGTTCCTGTCAACGGACCTCCAAACCCACCAATTGGACCTTGACCTTGCTCATTAATAAATCTACGTCTAATATGTGATTCATTCATTCTTGAATTATCTCCACCAACCATTGGTAACCACACATGTTTCATAAACAATGTGGCTAATGTTGCGAAAGTAAGAGACGCACCTACATTAAAGATTTTTTCTTTCGGTTCCTTTCTTTTAAAATCCCTTTTAATACTTCTAACTTCTCTTTTAATTTTTCTTCCTGTTCTTCTAAACCATTGAGCTAATTTTTTTAACCATTTTGGTTTTCTTTTTGATAATTCTATAATGTAGTTTTCAGCATCTTCTTCTGTCATATCTGCAAATAAATTATCTACACATCTTTCCATTGCCATATCATCGTTTTCGTCACAATTTTCTATAGCAACTTCAGCTTGCATATTTGTATTTTCATTAACAATTCTTCTAACAAGTCTTGTTAAATCTGATTCCGTTAGTCTTACTATTCTTTTCATAATTATTTTTTTTTACTTATTTTACTATAAATACTTTACAAATACAAAAAAAAAATAATTTACCAAATTTTTTCTTGTTTCATATAACCAAGAACACAAGTATAAGAATCTGCCATATCAAAACATTCTTTTTTTAATGTGTTGTTTTTGGTATAGTGCCATGTAATTTGAGGCTCTTTGTCGGATACTTTTCTCCAAATAATTTCTTTTTTATCTGTGTCTTTTGGTAATCCACCAAATAATACAAATTTATCTTTGTCGTTTTTTTGAAGTAAATCAGGCCAAGCATACTTTCTTGAGTTATATGTAGATATATAATCGGGAACAATACCTAATATGTCATAAATTGATTTTGTAATCATTGAATTATATCTCAATAGGGTTCCTACTGTCCAAACATTATTTGAATTTAATAGTGGTTCTTCTATTACCACTTTTGTAATACCCAAATTTTTATATCCCTCAAGTTTTAACTCAAACGCATCTACTTTTAATAATAGTTCTTGAATTTTATTTTCTTCTTTTGGTTTGATTACTGGTGAAAAATGAGTTAACTCCAATAATTGTTGGGTTTTAATGTCAAAAAGACTCCATCCAATTGTTTTGGTTGATATATCTAAGCCTAAAACTTTTGGTGAGTTTTTTAAATCAGGTTTTGTATTCATATTTTTTTAAAAATCATACTTAATCGGATACTGTTGAACACCTTGTCTTTTTTCGGGTGATTGTATCTTAGATATAACCATAAGTTCTTTATTCGCATTGTAAAGTGCTACTTCTGTGACATAAGGTGGTGTTGTTCCGTCCCAAGTTGGGTTTGATGAATCAAAAAATTGTGTTTGTCCCAAATTACATAAGAAATTCATAACATATATTGTTGCTTGAATATCCGTTTCAATTGTTCCAAAAAAGAAAAACTCACCTCCAAAATTTAAAGTTATACCAGTTTGATTTAATACAGGTAGACTTATATAATCATTCAAATCATATATTGGTGCCGTATCATACATATTTTTTGTCAACTGAATAGTTGTTCCCGTCAATCCTGATATGGTTAAATATCCACCAACCGTGGTTGCAGAAAGTTGTGATAATACATTAATTTCTCTCCATTGTGTAACATCAGGTCTTGTCGTGGCACTTGATACTTTTTGTGCTAAAAGTTTTATATCTGTGGCGGTAAATCCTGATGGTAGTCCTGAAACAGGAACTTTCAAAAACGGAAACTCATTTCCAAACCTTACAAGAATATCAGAAGCTCCCGGTAATAAACTTTGGTCGTTTCCTGTTATAGTCTGATAGTAATTACAATGTAATGAATTTGTAAATGCTGAGTTATTTAATCTGTATGTTAAAAATAAAGTTTCAGTATCTCCCGTCAATAATCCTTGTGTCCCACCTAATACACCACTAAATGTATTTGGAGTCACAAGACCTAATTTTGGTGCCGGTAATGTCCAACTTCTATTTGATTTGTAATTCAACGCCGCAACTATTTCATCATCATCAAATACAATTATTTTTAAATCAGGAAAAACTTTACCAATTCTATTTGGGAAACCATTTGTGTTTGCGTGTGTGTCCCAAAGGTGATAGTATCTTAATCCCGGTGCGTTAAAATTGATGCTCTTTCTTGATTCAATATAATGTGGTGTAAATAAATTAAGGTTTGTAAATCCTGAAGGGTCTGTATAAAATACTTCACCAACTTTCGCATTAGGATTTTTATGCCACATTAACCAAGGAATGGATAGTTTGAAATTTCTAGCCTGACCTGTATTTCCAGGGTTAGTACTATCATAATCTTGCATTGCGAACTTTTCACCATAATAGTTGTCAATTGCTTGATTTGTATAATGAACTATTGCAATAGCCTTTTGGTCTGATGGTTTAACGGTTATTTTTTCTGAAAATGAATTGTAAAAATAAACTGAGTCAGTATCTGTTTGACCACTATCTGAATAGTAACCCAAATATTCTTTACTACCTGTATATCCTGTTGATTGGAAATAATTAAAATCTTGATTTACGGTGTTAAAAATACCTGCCGGTGATTCGGTCCATGGAATATTCATATTCCAAACTTTAACATCCTTTTGTGAAACATCACAATTTGTTTCAAAATTGAAAACGTTTGGATTCCAATACGGTTCAGGAGTAAATGAGTCATAAATGACAGTCATGCCTGATGGGTAAAAAACAACTTTAGAGTCTCCTGTATACCCCATACCACTAAAGTTTGGTAATTGTCTATCTACTTGTACGGTTACTGTTGTTGCAGTGGAAGTATTTCCCGTTACACCCACTACAACATAACTAAATATTGGTGATGCTCCTGTAAATGGTTGAATGTTATTCGTACCAAATAAAAACAAAAACATTCCATTAGTAACTGTACCTGAAACTGTTGGGTCTAAACTTGAATATTTAAGTGTTAAAACATTACCTGAAGTTACACCTGTGTTAGATACAACAAAATTTGGATTTATAGTATATGCAGATGAAGTATATGCGCTAAATACAACAGGAGTTCCTGTAGAACCTGTAAAAAAACCTCTTGGGGCTGCACTATTAAAGACATTATCGATATATGACGCATCAAAAGGGACACCTAATGTACTTCCCGATGTTGAATCTACAAATAAAGGGTATTTGACTTGCATTCTATTTTTTTCAGGAATTGGTGCTAAATTTTGAGCATTATATTGTGGCATCAAAACGTTTAGTTGAACGTAATCCGTGTTACTTGTTGCGTTATAGCAAACTTCACTATCTCCAACTTCAAAATACGCAATATCAAATTTACCTTGCGATATTTTTTTCCTTGCCGCGTCGGTTATTATAGTGTTGATTAACGCTGAGGTATTTTTGATTATGTATGACATATTTTATAAATATATTTTTATAAATTTATTTTAAGATAAACCTATTTTTTGTAAAGGCATATACTTTGGTGACCCGTTTACACTTATACCGTTACATGTTGATGGGGTTATAGTTACATTTGTTATTGTTACTGTATCTAAAATATAACCTTCAAGTTGACAACCGTTAAATTCTATACTTGGAGTATTAATAAACTGAGTAATAGTACCGTTTATAATTCCTCCTGATGAAATACTTGCAGTGTATGTATTTGTAAATGAACTATAATTTATATTAGATAAATTACAAGAAGGTCTAGTTTGTGAACTAGTAGTAACCACAGAGTTTGTTGGAGTACTTAAAGTTGCATTACCTGATGTTGTTGCAGTTATAGAATTTGTAATAACAGGTACGTTTGTTACGAAAGTTTTTCCTGTAAATCCAACGGCAGTATTAATTGTAAAGTTTACTGTTTTTCCTGCCGGTAATGTTGGTGTAACGTTTATTTGATAATACCAAGTTTTGGTAGTTGTAGTACCAACATTAGTTTGATTTGCCAACGGAGTTAAACTTAAATTAAGTGTATAGTTTGTATAAGAATTTTGTGGTGTAAGTGTTACTGACTGAGTTGTTACTGTGTTATTAGTATCTTTTATATAAATTGTATAATTACCAGCAGCCAAACCTAAAAATGTATTTGACATTTGATAATTAACTCCATTGATAGAATACGTGTAAGATGGAACTCCTCCATAACCCGTGACATTAATCACACCGTTAGATGTGTTAGAACAAGTTGGTTGTGTTGTTGAAACTGATAAAGTTAATGGCGGTGTTGTACAAACTCCTGTTGATACAAATACAGTACCTTGATATGTTCCAAGTAAAGACCAATTACCTGTAGGTGGCGTTGTTGGTTGTAATAAAGCGGGAACGCCAGGATTAGTCCATCCGCTAACTTCCCATCTTGTATTTCCTGTACTATAGAATACCGTATAAGTTGAACTTGTCCAAGACGGGTAACCATTGATTGTTGAACCGCTGGTTAAAGTAGTTAAATACGTTGTATTAAAAGAAGGTGTATATTCAAAACATAAGTTTTGTGGGTATACAGGTGCTGGTGTCGGTGGAGGTAAACAATCTGAACAAGTGTCAAATGGCCCTGTAGATATTACTGCAAAATTATTAATATAACTTTGTCCTGTATATAATGTTTGACCACTATGAGTCCAACAACCAACTTGACTTGTTAAACTGTACACTTTACCATCAACGAATTTTGAAGGTAAATCTGCAACATAATAAACAAAAGTTCCTGAATTTTCACAGTCTTCAAACTGTTCTAAATAGAAACTATCATAATCAACTGAACAAGTTGTTTGACCTGTAAAATCACCATAATAATCTATAACTGTTGCAGTATAATTACCAGGTAGTAAATTAGTAAGTAAAGAACCTTGAGCCCCGTTACTCCAATTTATAGTATAAGGTGGAGTTCCTCCTGTTACGTATAAGGTTATTAGACCATTAGTTGAATCAGGTGTTGACGCATTAATACTATCACAATCTAAACCTAATGGTAGAAGTGTTATTATATTACAACTATTTCCACTTAATAAACCCATCTTACCAAGTTGCCCCACTTAATCTTTTCCAACCTGACGTATCTCTATAATACAAATAGGATGAATCATACGTTATTTGTCCGACTTCACCTGTTGGGTCCGTTGTTCCTGTTGGTGTGATAGAATTACCTTTAACAACAAAATTTGGAACGTACACAGTTTCAGCCTGAGTTCCTGAAATTGAAATACCTCCTAAAATTACTGAATGGTCAGCCATTAATGTTGAATTTTCACTACCAACTATTGCTGAATTAAAATATTTAACAACGTTTCCTAAACCGCCTAATATAGATGAATTATAACATGGGTCAGATGGTGTTGCCGCTGATATAACGTTAAGTTCTCCACCTAATATTGTACAGTTTGCGGAAGTACCCGATTGGATAGTATTCGTACTTCCCCCTAAAATAGCGCTAATTTCACCATTTATAGTGTGTTGTTCACCAAATCCAAAACTCGCATATCCGTTTGAAGTATTGTCGGCGCCACCAAGAAAACTTATATCTCCGTATATTTCATTACCATCACCTATAGAAAACCCGATACTCGCTTCTATTTTATTACTATCTCCGAATGACGATGAACTAGTTCCATAAACTTTATTGTTAGACCCAAATGCTGAAGACGCATTTCCAAAAACTTTATTACTTTTATTAGTGGAAAATGTGCTACGACCAAAAGAATAATTTCCTTGTCCACCAGCGAACGAATAGGTCCCAATTGCTCCAGACTCGAAACCTTTTACAGATGCACTTTTACCTCCTGCGGTTTGATTACCACCCCAAGATGATGGGTCATTTGTATCGCCCACATATAAATTACCTGTAGTAGAAAGTCCAGTGTCATAAAGGTATATAATAGTCCTACCACCACTAAATGTTGTTCCTGAGACTTTTTGAAAATCGTCAGATAAAGTTGCCGCGAAGACAGAATTATCAATCCAAATAAATTCATTATTTGTATAATTCGCTGTGACGTTTCCATAAACACTACTTAAATAAAGTACTCCTGAAGTAAGTCCTGTTGCCAAATACGCAGTATTTGTTCCTGCTCTTGTACTAGTTCCTTCAGAGTGTGAATTGGAACCAAATGCCTTTGTGTTAGACCCTTCAGCGTGTGATGTAGTTCCCGAAGCAATTGTATCCACACCTTCAGCATGACTGTAATTACTTAATGCTTGTACATTATCTCCAAACGCAAAACTCAATGTATTTTGAGCGTCAGACCCTGTTGATTGGACCCTGTTATGTACTGTTATTTCGTTTGTACAGGCGTGGATATTATTTGTATAAAAACTTGTAATACAATTACCTGAACCACCTGTAAATGGTGTTGTTAGTCCTGATACGGTAAAGGTTCCTCCTGTTGTGTTAGTAAAAGTTATAGTCCCTCCTGAAGATACTGCAGTTCCTCCTGTTAAATAAACATCAGGTGAACCTCCGAATAAAGGTACTAATTGTGATAATCTTGCCTTATATGATGAGCCAGTTGGGCTTTGTGATGTGTCACCAGTTATTACAATATGTATGAGGTCATTAAGTGTTGCTCCTGTAGCTAATGTCCTTGATGTTAAAGTTGCCATTTTTTATTTTATATATATCAAAGTTTATTGAAAGTTATATGGTATTCCATCTTGAAATTCAAAACATATTAGGTCTTGAAACTGTTTATAGTTACATAAACTATCAGAACAGAACTCACAACCATTGCTGTCTATTATTTTAACAACATAACTATCCATCGATTCAAAGGAAACAGGTAATGTAAATGAATATGGAACTGAAGAAATTGTTGCAATATATTGACAAGTTCCGTATATCCCACATTCGTCACAAACCCAAATATCGTATGGACTTGTTCCTGAAGTTATTGTATTTAGTGTTACTATTGTTGCCATTTTTTTAACATACTCCGTTTACTGTGCAAAACTCGGTGATTACACCACTGTTGTCGACACTATAAATTTTATTTCCGTATCTAATATAATCAATCGTTAATGGATATAATAACGATGAATTACTATATACTGTTACTCCTGTTTGTATTTGATTAACTGATGGATGAGTGTAGAATATTGTTTGTAATCCAAAATTAGTTAATTGACATCCAGGGCAATTAACCGAATATGCTCCATTACCAATCCATTCGTTAAATGTTCCAACAAGTGGTTCAACTTGTAGACACTCTGCACAATCAACATAAGTTGTGGCAGTAGTCGCTGTAAATCTATTTTCATTTACCACAATATAACCTGAAGGTGGAACATAATTTATGAAGTATCCTACATAACTATAACAATTTCCAGAATAATCTCTAATTACTTCTCCCGGGTCTAAATTAGTTGGTGGGGTTGCTGTTTGTGTAATCATCGATGTTGTCGTACAAGATGTAAACACAAAGTAAGTACCAGGTGCGTAAGTAGGTGTTGGGGTTGGTGTTGGTGTAGGTGTCGGAGTCGGTGTAGGTGTCGGAGTCGGTGTAGGTGTAGGTGTTGGGCAAATCGTACAAGCGGTATATGCTGAAACCACTAACTTAACTGTTGCATTAGGACTTGCTGTTGTATCTTGTATATATGTTGCACATTTTAATTGGTCATTAATAACCCCTAAGAATGTTTGTCCTGTTGATATTGGTGTGCCTGATAATTCCAAAGGACCTGAAACGTAATAAGAAACGTTTTCGTTACAATCTCTTAATTCCTTAACTCTAAAACATATAAAGTTTCCATCGTCTATTGTAAATGTTACAGTTTCACCAGTCAAATTGATTGTTGGTGTAGGAGTGGGTGTTGGGGTTGGTGTTGGTGTTGGTGTTGGTGTTGATGCACTAACACTAATGTTTACTGTAAAAGCACTACATATATTTGGAGTTGGTGTTGGTGTAGGAGTCGGGGTTGGTGTTGGTGTAGGAGTCGGGGTTGGTGTTGGTGTCGGCGCATCACAATCAACATCATATGAAAAATCAAAAGTATCACATACAGGAGTTGGTGTTGGTGTTGGGGGAACACAATCACCAGGATAAAATAAGTCGGTAAAAAGATTTGGACAAACAGAAGTCGTTGGGTTTTGTCCGTAGAAGAAACAATTTGTACCAGGTGCTGTACCTAAACACCATTTTGTAGCACTTTTATAGATATACCCTGGTTGTGTTCCTCCTGTGAAAAAGGGGAATCCGTTATATCCTCCCGCAACAACATATGTTCCGGTGTATGCAGAATATTCATCTTTATTTATTACAACACAATATTTATTAGAACAACATTCTCCTGTTGCACAACTTGAGGCGGTACATCCTGTTTGTAGTCCATATGTTCCATTAGGTACATAACTTGTTGCGGTAAACCCTGACGTAAACGCAGAAACAATTGAATAACATCCACTTACAACAGATGCATCATAAGTAATATAATAAACAGAAGTTACAGCCGAAGTCCCAGCGGTCCAATTAGTTTGGTTTGTAAAATATTGTAAACCGGGGTAACAACAACTCTGTAAAAGTATATTTGCCATTAAATTTTCTTTTTATATAAATAACCCAAAGTTTTTTTTTGCATTTAAAACTCCAAATTTATTTCTTCAGGTTTATAACAGTAAAAATGTTTGTATGCATGAATAAATGCAACATCTTTTTGTTCTTCCATAGGTACTGACCATCCTGTTTTATCCCACCAATTTCCTATATTTTTGTCTTCGTATTGTGACCAATCATCCCATGGTCCCCAAGTAAATCCAAAAAATTGAAATAAAAATGAAAGAGTTGCATCACACCACTCCACAGGCCTTGAGTCTAATTTATATATTTCGTCCCAAGGTACTTCACCTAATCTATTATATATTTCTATAAACTTTTCTCTATTGAAAATTGCACCACCACAAGCCCCATAATTTTCTAAAGACCCTAATTCACTCCAAACGTGTCTTGAGTTGTCTTTAATATTAAATTTATTTTTTAGATATTCATACAATTCTTTTGTGTAATATGGTCCATAAGCTCCTGATATATCAAACTTTGGTGGTATTGTTATTTCACATTTACACCAAACATCATCTTCATAATGAATAATCCATTCAACGTCTTTAAGTGTTGTTAGACAAGCCTCATATATTCTTGTCAACCACCGATATAATCCATCTTTATCAACAAAAACTTTACCTGAATGTAGGTTATTAACTCCTTGTTGTTTAATCCAAGTGTAGTCACAATTAAATTTTTTTGCCACAGGCTCTAATAACTCCGAACCATCTTCAAATAAAGAAATTGGTGCGTTTGGATAAAATTTTCTAAACTGTTCAATTGCTTTATAACAAGCAACTAATTTATGACCTGATTGGTAAAAAACCCCTATATTCATATTTCACCTGTAATTTGTTTAACCCAACCACTTTGTCTATGGTGTATCCAAATTGACCAACTTTTTGTTGTTCTATCCACCAAGAATGTTCTTTTTATATTTACGTAATCACTTTTTACTTCATACAATTCTTTGATTTCATTACTATTGGCATCTTGTCTATAAATTTCATTTCCTAAATCGTCCAAAAATGAAATTGCCCAAAAATCATAATCATCTTCAGGGGCTTCTAATCTTGGAACAATTATATTGTATGTAAACATAAAACTTTCTTTTTTATGCCAATCAGTTTCATCATTAATGGGTGGATTTTCACCTTTCAATGTCTTTGGATGTAATTTTCTATCTAAAAAATTAATACCCGCATACAATTCATAATCACGATGAGTTCTTACATTACCTAATCCATATTCCCCCAAGTCAATACCATGGTCTTCTTCTTGTAACATGTGTCTAAGTCTTATTTTGGACTTAGTATCCATTTCCCACCATGGTTCTTCAACTACCCCACTTTGTTTGTTTTCCTCATTAAAATCCGTCCAATGTTTTGTTCTACCTTCTCTTGTGTATTCATGCCAAACAACTGTTTTATGTGGGTGAAATAAATCATAACCTAATGTATATGACCTAATAGATAAACTGATTTCATCACCAGCAAAGTAAATGTTGGGGTCATACTTATATTCTTCACAATGTTTTCCAATCGTAAAGAAAAAGTGACCACTAACAAATCTTGCAGGTATTGGTTTATCTAACTCTTTCCAATTTGGAATTTCGTGAGGTCTAAACATAATTGTTCCTCCCGGTGTGAAGTTAGATGCAACCATTTTGTATGGCTCAACATTTAATAATTTATTAGTTTTGGGTTCATACATGCCTGCATATGCAGTAATGATTGGTTTTTTTGAACCTGTCATTTTCATCATTTCAATCAACTCAATATCCCAATCCTGTAAGAATCTATGGTGTGAATCTAATTGTAATGTGTATTCTTCTCCGTTCCATAATTTTTGAATTTCTGAACGAGCCCAACACAGTCCTTTACTTTTTGACCAATGATAATCTAATATTTTGAATCTTTCGTCATTTGCAAATTCTCCCATAGATTCATTTTCATCTCGTTGCCAACAAATACCAAAGGTTAAATTCTCAGGGTTTTTTGCCTTTGAAATGCAGTCTCTGATTGTCGGTAAAAGTTCGGGGTCTCTATAAGACGCAATTTGGACAAATATTTTCATATTATCATTTTAAACAAAAATAATACCTCAAGACTAAAAATAAATAATTAAACTTGTGTGATTGTAACAATCAAAGATGGAATGGCCGGTCTAGTGGGTGATGTAAAAGGTCCTGCATCATATTGTAAACCTAATCTTGTGTCATCTACTCTAAATTTTAATTCTAAAAATTCATTGGCTGAAAGGTCTATTACAAAATTCCAAGCAGCTACAGTTCTACCATTATTAGAATTTACGACAACTTGTGTATTTGAGTTAGTAACATTACTACCATTTTTAGCTAACCATATATCCATAGTTTGTGCTGAACCACCACCTGTTGATTCTAATTGAGCGGAAAATTGTAAATTATAAACACCGGCACTTGCAACAACAAATTTTGTATTTGCCGATAATGTTACACCATTAGAACCAGTATTGGTGTCCGCACTCATAGAAAACGCACTAGAGGTACTTGAAACATATTGGTCCGTTGTGGACAAAAAAGACCCCCATGCTCTACCACTACCATCGACGCCACTGGTTCCGTTAGTTCCGCTAGTACCATTTGTACCACTGGTTCCGTTAGTTCCGCTTGTGCCGTTAGTTCCGCTAGTTCCACTTGTACCGTTAGTTCCCGAGGACCCGCTAGTTCCATTTGTACCACTGGTTCCTGAAGACCCATTAGTTCCATTTGTGCCTGAAGTTCCGGCAATTGATGCAGTTATAGCACTAAATGGTACTGCTTCTGTTCTACCTGATATTATTGGATTGTAATTTACAATTACCAATAATGAATTAGAGTAACCTGTCGATGCTGCAGGTAAGGATGATATTGGTAAATCCGGCATAGTCTTTTATAGATAAATATTATTTAAGTTATTTTGATTCTAAAACCATCTTCCTGTAATATATAAAAACCAGTTTCTTGTAATAAATAACTTCCACAATCCACTTCTATTTCCATGATACAACCATTAGCATCTATAATTTTTATATATATAACATCTTCATTTGGAAAAAAAGATTCTGAATTAATAACTACATTTGGTGGTATTGAAGTAACTCCTGACACATAAAAACAATAGGTATTTGATGGGTCACAAATGAAAACATCATAAGGACTTAATCCGCTAGTTACTCCTGTTATTTGTATATTCATATATTAACAATTTATTTCATAAAAAGTTTCACAACCATTACCATCAATCGCTTTTATTATTAAGGTATTTGCTGCAGAATAAAATGCAGATAAAACATAAACGGTAAGTGTTGTACCAAGTAATGAACAATTATTTCCGTTTTCATCACAAACGTAATAACTAACGGGTGGTGTTCCTCCTGTCAATCCTGTTATGTCAACTGAGTACGGCATCTATGTATAACAAGTTACATCGTAGTCTATTGTTAATTCTAAAGTGAAGTTAGCATCAGCCAATGGGTCGGTGTCTCCCTCACAATTTGATTCAATGTGAATTGTATTATCTGTCAAACTTATAGTATAACTACTAATATCAGTAACACCACTTAATATCCCTTCTATTGTTGATTGCCAAACAGTGTCTTGTGGAACATCATTCAATGTTGTTGCGGTATAGAATGTTTGAGTAAATGCACTTCCGTTAATATTCATTTCAAGTATAAATTCTGCAGTATTTAAACTACATCCCGTATATCCACTTGTAACATCAATATACCCCTCATTTAACATTTCTAAAAATCCACGTTTAGCCCCAACTGTTGTTGCAAATTCATTTTGACACAATTCAACAACAGAGTATGTTGTTACATTATTTCCTGAACATGTGATTGTAAAATTGTGAGTTTGTGAACATCCGCGACTGTCTGTAACTTCAACAGAATACGTACCGGCGGTTAAACCGGATATAGTTGAACCCGTTTGTCCTGACGGAACATTATCTGACCAATCATAACTAAATGTTGGTTCTCCGTCGTATATTAATACTTGCGCAGTTCCATTTTGACCACCATAACATTGTGTTGTTGATATTGCACTAATTAAACTACCTCCCGTTGATATTGTTACTTGTTCATCAATTTGACATCCATCTGCATCAACAACTGTAAGAGTATAACTACCAGCCACTAAATTATTAAAGGTATATGAAGATAATGATGTATCTAATACTGATTGACCGTCACTTAATATATAGTCCAAAGGTGATGTGTAACCAGTCCCAACTTGAACTTGTAAAACACCATCATTTTGTGAACATGTTGAACCAGTTGTTGTTGCACTTATTTCAAACTTATCAGTAGATGCCAACGTAACAGTTGTTGTGTATTCACAGTTTGTTCCTGTTGCAGATATAATTAAGTCATACGTATCATTTGTTAAACCTGAAAACGTACTAGTTAAACTTTGTGTTGTATTGGTATATACTAAACCGTTCGTTTGTCCCGATAATATATAACTATAAAAATTATTTGAACCTTGTAATGAAACAGTTAATGAACCAAGTTGTTGACTACAATTAGAATTAGTTACTACCGTATCAACTATAAAAAATGAATTTTCAGCATTAATAAATGCACTTATTATTTGTTTACAAAAGTTCGCATCTGTAATTTCTAAATTGTAATTTCCACTTGATAAACCTGATAAGGTTAATGTATCGCTTAATGTATACCCTACTTGTGATGTGCTGGCGGAATAATAATAAGGGACACTACCCCCTGTAATTGTAAATGTAATACTACCGTCTGATGAAAAACAAGAAGGATTTACAGAAGTAACAATACCAACTCCAAGTGGGTCGGCTTCACCTATAGTATCACTTTTAGTCACCACACAACCATTACCATCAGTTACAGTACAACTATAAGTTCCAATTGTTAAACCTGTTATTGTTTGACCCGTCTCACCGTTATTCCAAAGATATGTGTAAGGTGATGTTCCTGTAAGTCCTGTGATTGAAAGTTTACCTTCATTAATCACACAAGTAGACGTATTTACTTTCCAAAAACCAAAATCAAAATTTGAAGAGGATGAAACAATTGCGTTAGATGTTGTTGCAGTTGACAACCCATAATCCACAACTTGAACAAAATATGTGTCCGCAGATAGATTTGTGAATGTATAAGGGAACAAAGTTGTTACTTGTGATTCAACAGTACCTCCTGATGTGGATAATATTAAAGTATAAGGCGACATTTGAGAGTCGGCACTTACAGTTAGTGTTCCATTATTTTCTCCACATGTGGTTGGTGTTACGTCAATAATGTCAGTATAAAAACAACCTGTTATAATAACGTTTATATATAATTCGTTATTTTCAAACCCTTCAGAATCATTTAACCTAAACACATAGGTGTCGGCGGTTAATCCTGAAAATGTTATTGGACTTGATGACGTTTGAGCACTTATTCCACCAGGTTGTATATTATCTATTGTGTATGGAGGTATTCCACCATATGGTGAAAATGTTACAGAACCCGTTGGGGATGAGCATGTACCTGTGATTGTAAATGTTAGTCCTAATGGTTGGTCATCGCAAGTTGGTGTACAAGCGGACATTGTGTTATAAACACCAAATGTTGATGCTGAGTACGCACTATCAAAACAAATAGTTTCCCCTAAAGAAACTCCAACTACAAAGTTACCACAACAATCATAGTACCTATATACCCCATCCGTTAAACCCGAAAAACAAGCCATTAATTACAATTTATACTAGCGTTTATACCTATATTTAAGTACAGTTTTTTATTTGTGAAGTCATCATAACAAGTTGAATTACTTATTACTAAAGTTTTACCCGCAAAATAATAGTTTAGTCCATGATTATATAATTCTTGTAATTTGTCATCAATTGCCGCTGTTATTTGAGCAACCGTTGGCACATCATAAAAACCATATCCTGTGTAGAATTGCTCTTGAACTAAAATCGTACTGTCTAATCTACAATCCACAAACCACTCCGATACTATACTTGTTAAATCACAATTGGCTTGAGTGTACCCACTCTGTTTTACAACCGCACTTAAAACTTGTGTTAGATAAGTTTGTGGACTGTCAAAGTTTAATTCACATCTTAAAGTTTGGTCTATACAATCATATCCAAATAACTGACCGTCAAATGTACAAGGTACACATTCAACTTGTATAAATTGACATCCTCTTTGTCTTCTCCATATGAATTTTTGTCTATGGAAAATTGAGTTTTCCATTTTTTGGCCCGTGAGCCAAAGTGTTGTTGCAGGAACCAACTGTTCCAATAATCTTTGCCAATAATCACCAATACCTAATGTATAGTCTATCATTTTTTGATAGGTAAATTGATTGGAAGGTATTCCTACTGTTTGTTGTGATTGAAGGTATTTCCAATATATTGATTGAAGTGTAGGGTAACCACCTGTCTTACCGTCGAAAATTGTTTGTCTATTTCTAACATTAATCATGTTGGTAAAGAACGATTGAGCAAATTCAAAAAATGTTTTTTGTTTTGGTTGTGGGTTTACAAAAGTCCAATCTATCGCTCCTGGATATGGATAAGGTGACGTTAAACCGGTATTTGGAATTGGGTAATCGTATTTAACACACATATCCCACACATCATAAACTAACCCTTGACCCATATTAATATTTAATTCAATATTTTTTGAGTTTATAAGTTGTTTGTCGTTTGTAATGGTGTAATCAACCCCATTAAAGTTTGAATTATTTTTTCTGTTTCCTATGTCGTCAACGGACCAAGACTTTTGGTTGTCGTAAATTTTTGTTATTGTATACCCTTCATTCAAAAATGGAAACTTAGTAAACCTGTCTAAGTATTCTTGACCATATGAAAAAGGTTGTAGTTGTGTTACAACACTTGGTACGTTTTGGTCAAGTTGTGAATTTTCTAAATCGACAACTTGTGGTGACCTGTGTTTTGGGCTAGATTCAAACCAACCTGAACCTTTTTGGAAAAAGTAATCATCTGTCTGTGTTGGTGACTTAGGGTAACCATCGTCAGAAATACCATAATCATTTCTTGACGTTGTTACAGTTTGCACTTCTCCGTTTGTTGTAAATCCGGTATATGTTACTCCTTGAATAGAAAATGTATTTGTTGGGTCTAATGCAGGTTTTTCAACATAAACCGTACCTCCACTTATTTTAGCATAATTTTCTTTAAATTGGTCCACATTAATTTTTGAATCGACCAAATACACAACTTCATTAAATTCTGTTATTGCTTCAGGTGCACCAATCAATCTCATTATGTATTCCAAAGATGTTCTTGTTCCTTTGGATTTAAACATATATGCTGAGTTTAGAATTACATTTCTAAAATATTGATAGTTTAATTCTGATGGTGTTTTTTCTTCTGCTTGACCTGAATAAATTTGGTCGGTTGTTGTACTAAACACCGCATCTAATAATTGGTCGTTATTAATTGGCGATATATTTGTATTTACCCCCAAGGTTTGTGCTAAATTAGTTAGTAACTGTGATGGTATATCATTTCCCACAACATAGTTCACTGAGTTCATATTCGCCAAGGCATCAATAAACTTTTTAACCTCATCAAAACTTCTACCATATATTTGTAGAATTTTTTCCATCTTTTGGTCCTGAGTGTCAAAGTCCTTGAATGCCCCTGTTGTTAGAAATCTTGAAATCAAATTGGTTTTGTAATCGTCAAGATTAAGTGCGATTTCACTTAAAGTTGTTAAATACGTGTCAAAATTAGATGTCACAATATCTAAATTCCATAAACCGTCCAATACCCATGTTACACTTTGTACTTTTAATGTAAAAATCCCATCTGAATCGTAGTATGGGTACTCAAAAATCGCAGTATACTTTGGTTGGCTATTTCTATTTAATATAAAATCCTCAACCTCATCAAAATCATCTTGGAATATTTCAGCAGTTTTTTGTGTATTTGGTTTTACTATAAATGTTTCTGTTGAAATTGTTTGTCCTGAAAAAGGGTCACCTTCAACTGTGAATGTAATTGTTCCTGCTGTTAATGTCGCTGAAGGTATAAAATCAACTACAGGGTATTCTGTTGTAAGAGCAGAAAAATATAAACTAAAGTTTTCGTAGTTATTTGTTAAATCACGGTATTTTGAAACTTTTATAGGTCTAACTTGAATGTTTCTTGCTGCGTTTACAGAGAAGTCAATGTCAAAAGGATTAACTATCCACGGAACATCAACATCAAACGTTGTTAAATTTTCAATAGGGTCAAAAGCAATATTTGTAGCGGTGTATCCTGTTGTAAATGACAGAGTCGTTCCTCTTACTTCTAAGGCCGCCGGAAAATAACTTATTATTTTTGTTACGGACGCTGATAATCTTTTTTGAAGTGAACCATACAACGTAAAACTCGTTACTTGTGATATATCAAAATTTGGATATACTGAAAAGTTTTTTTGTATGATTTTTTTTGTTTGTTCAACATCTTCAATATTTAAATTTTCTAAATTATAAAGTTGTGAGAAAACACCTAAATCAAAATTACGATTTACCTTTTCATAAATGGCAGTTGTAAACTGAAAGTTTCCTTGTGTTAATCCACCTCCTGTCACCAACTGTAATCCAACTATGTTGTCAAACGCAGTTAAAGTTCCTACAGGTGGAGCAGGTGGATATCTAAATATTTGTTTTGCCATTATTCAATAATATTGGTAAAGTTTTTACTGTAATCAATGTTATTATTTCTATCTTGTCTAACTTCAAATAGAAGTTCACTAAAGTTGTTTCTAATTTCAAATAGGTTGTATTGTTTGTAAATGTTTCCTGCCGTATCGTAAAGAGTGTAAATACCATCCTCAATACTTTTGGTTTGATTACCATAAAGAGCAATTGCTAAAGTGTCAATGTCGTATTCCGCCATTTGAACATCAATAGTAATAGGATTAAAGAAAGTATTTGTTATTATAATATTTTGGTTTGGTTGACCTATAAAAGGAATTGCACTTGGTTTATTAGATGGAGATGAAGAAGGTGAAAGTGTACAGAAAATTAAATCTGTTGGGTTGTCTACATATCTATATCTAATAGACTTTTGTGTTGTGTTAACCTGTTCTGTAATTACAGGTTCACAATAAAATGATGACGTAACAAGTCTATAAAAGTTTGGTATTTTTGTTCCGTTATTATTTAAGTATTCAACTCTAAAACCAACAAGTCCTTGATTAACAAATTTATTTCTATACTGTGAAGGAACATTATTAATATCAATAATAATACCTTTTACGTTTGGTAGTGCCGATAAAACTCCACAGTCATTTATTGTTGTTCTAATTTCAGCAGGTCTAATCATTAAAGTATAAATCCCCAACTTACTAAACTCGGTTGCGGGCAATCTTAAATTATATAAACCACCTAAAATTTCCACGTTATTATTACCACCAGTATCTGAATTATGAAAATATGGTGTTAATATATTTGCGGCATTTAATTTTTTTAATGTGAAATTATTTGTAACATCCCTTGAAGGTGTATAGTGTAAGATGATTTCAACATCATCAGGTGATACATCAGCGGGTCTTGTTATTCCATATGTGCCAAGTGCCATTTTTTTATTTTATAAATAGTTTATGTCTTTTTTTATGTTGTATTAATTTTATAATATCCGTAACCATATCTTACCATATCACCAATATTATCAACTTCACCTAATCTTTGTAATGGTTCAAACGCGCTATATTTACCTCTTTCGATATAAACATCGCTTTGAACTTCAGGGTCCATAACAAAATCTAACAAATATTCATTTTTTGTAATCGCTGAAAACAATAAATCATTTTGGGTAAATCCTGAACTTTGTAATAAGTACAGAGTTTGTCCGTTTGGAAAGTCGTAATAAGTGATGTCATTTATTGTGTATGAAGTATACCCTGACGTTATAGAATTTATTTGTCCGTATGGTACTCCATTTTTTATAAAAGTATAACCAACTGTATACGGGTTAGGTCCCCATCTTTTTACATCCGTAAGTTTAGATTTGGTATAACCTGAAACAGGAAAAGGAATTGTCGTGTATGAACTTGATATTTGTGATGATACATTATTTTGTGAATCACCTGTTGCTATAAAATCGTAACTTACAGGTATACCTGACCAATAACCACCTTGTGGTGTGAAAGTAAAATTACCTTGTAAATTTGTTATTGTTGCCCCCGTTAAAGGAAGTACAATCGGTTTTTCAATTATATTCAACCCCCAACTATTTTGACCAGAAAAAGTTATGGTATACGCACTTGGTGTGGTGGGGTATGTATGTGTCAATGGTTGGGTTCCAACCTGTTGAGTTGGGCTCCCATCACCCCAATCAACAAAGAAACTTGATAGTTTTAAAAATGATATTTCTATGTCACCCGATGTATTATAAAAATTAACATCGTAAGGTGTTAATGTATCAGCAGAAAATAAAAAATTAGACAACACATCTTTTTGTAACATAAGACCATCAAACTCACTATAAAAACCAATATCGTTCATAGTTTGAGTGAACATAATTGGTATTGTTAAACCTGTTAAAAGTGATGTACCTCCCGTTCCTCCACTCAATATGTAAGACATACCTGAATACACACCAAAGGTTTGTGACCCACTGTCACCACTATAAGTTTCACCAAAAATATCTGTAGAAATATTTTCAGGGGATACTATTAAAGAATATTTTTCAGCTTCCATTATGGGTTTCCGTATTCATACCATTTTATAACATTAACCGAATCACCAACTCTTTGAAGAACAGGTGCTTGGTTTTGTTGTGGGATTTCTTTGTAAACTTGATATTCAAAGTTTGCAAAATCTAACTCAACTTTATAATAAAAATATTGTGATTTATTAAAATTAAATTTGTTATTTGCAGAAAAAGTAGATTGTGGTTCATTCATAAACCTTACAAATTGACCTGTCTTCGCATTAAAAAACTTAGCGGTCATATAAAACTCTGTAATATTTATAAAATCAGTTTCTTTTAACCAATATATAAAAAATCCTTCTTTGTCGGAACCTGTATAATCAAGTTTAAATTTTGGTTTTTTAACATTCACTTGTGTTTGATTGTTTAATGGACCTAAAAAACCAACTCTTGTTTGTCCTTGTTGTGTTGGTAATATTACACTAAAATATGCCTTTTGGTTTTCATTTGTTTTTGTGTCATAAAAATCCAATTTGAAAAAACTACCTTTGAATGAATTTGCAAAATAATATAATTCAGGGTCAGTAAATGTTGCATTATCATAGTCAACTGCCCAATCATTAGATGTTGCGGCAGTAACAGAAACGGTAGAATCTAAAAAATAAAATTCATAATTTATGTCTGTAACATTTGGTGTTTGCGAGTATTCTTTATTTGCGAATCTTGTAGTTTCAAAATCATCAATACCATTTATTAAATCTTGTAAAATATCAGTTTCAAATTGAACGATTCCATCGTTTCTACCACCCATGTCAAAAGTTATTTCAACCGGTATGTTAAAAGCCGTATCTTCTGAAGTTACACTAAACCTATAATAATTATTATTCACAATCGTCGTTAGTTATTTGTTGATATTCGTTTGAGAATACATTGTTATTTCTTCGAATAGGATATTGTAAAAATATACAATTTAAAAACGGATAATGAGCTCCGTTGATGAATGGGTTATTTACCCCAATCCCATCACTATCTATATATCCATAAGTATATAAATCTCTCCAATACCATTTGTTATTATATTCACTAAACCAAGAATACCCAGGTATATTGTCTACAGTGTCTTTTGTTCCATTTTCAATATAATCACTAAAAGCTCTAATGGGTATTGAATGGTGTGGGTTGTACAAATAACCATCAGGATAGTTTTGATTTCCCGTTGTTTGAAACAACAAATCGTTAAATGAATATTTGTGAATGGCTTTAGATAAAACATACTCTCTTTGTTCCATGTAGTTATATTCACAAAAATCTCCTAAAATTACATCACCTTGATTTAATATTTCATTATAATAAAATGTTTGTCCATTTAACGAATATGAATTTGTTGGTATATTATCTTTATTTAAACTATTGTTATGGTTCCACCATGTGTCCACTGAATTTTCTAAAAAATTAAAATTCCAACCTACGTCAATTCCGGTTTGTAGGCCATTTTGATTAACAAATGGTTTATTAAACCACCCCATATATCCTCTGTTTATAATTGTTAAAAACAACTCAGTTAATGGTTTTCCGTTGTTGTCTATGTAACCCCCTATTCTTACGTCTTTATCAAACGTGAAAGAAAATGTCTGAGCGTTATTTTTTACAGAAACTCTTTGTACTTGATTTGGTGTTAGTGCCGAATACTCTAATTTTTTATCTATTGCAAATGGGTTATTTTCAAATCCTGCTTTACTAATATTACATTGTTCACTGTTTTTGATAATCTTGTGTAATCTAACATAGTATATGGATTTTGTTTCTGCAGAATTAGCAGGTTCAGTTATTCTTTTAAGATTTCCAAAAACACCCGTTTGTATATCTAATGTTGGATATTTTAAATCATAAATTGTAAAAACTTTATTTTCTGAATCGATTGTTCCATCACCCAAAGAATAAACTTGAAATATAGTTTTATTATTAATTGGTGTCGATAATTCAACATATTGTCCAATTTGTAAATTGTGATTTGTACCACAATAAAAATAAACTAAAGATTTTCCATTAAATTTACCTGTCGTTAAAACATAAGGTATTCCGTCACCAGCAACAAACCCCCCATTGGTTACTCCAAACTTTTCATCAGTATATGACATTGTTTGTGCGGTTGTACTTGAAAACGCATAACTAACATAAAAAGACCAATTATACGTTGAAGCACTTTTAGGGACAAATGGTACATGTCCTGTAATACCGCTAAATCTTTGAATTGAGAACTCGTCAAACTGAGGGTTTCCTTCCCAAAAGTTTGAGTTGTTGGACGCATTACTTATTGCGTTTGTGTAATATAAATTATTTTTAAACGGTGTGTAAGATGTTTTACCGGTTAATGTATTATCAAATACATTTGTAATCTTACCAGCAAGTCTAAATTTATCACTCTCCTGTCTTTCTGTTTCAAAGAGCGTTTGTTGATTTACTAAGATACTTCTATCCCCTTCAATTAACTCTCTTCTATCACCAATTAATGGTGGTTGGAGCCAAACATCTTTATCTGTATTCCCAGCATACCTTTTGGACCCAATAACAATTCTTATTTCATTTTCGTTACTCATCTTGGTTCAATATATATGCTTTGATGTATCTGTTGATTGCACTTTTACCTTTGTTTAATCCAAAATAAAAATGATTAGGTCCTCCCACAATAAATGATTGTTGAGTACCTGCCGGCCAATTTGGATTTGATAAACCTTGTGGTGTTTGATTAAATATGTAACCTCTTCCTCCTGTTGTTGATGGGTTAAAGTATGGTGTAGTTGGAGGGTTAAAACTAAAGTTTTGGTATTTTTGATAATAAAAACTACCATTAGCCAAAACATCAGTAACCCAATCATTTGTGTCAGAACCAAAAATAGTTGAAGTTGTTGAAGATGACCACTGATATGTTGGGACTACTTGTGTGTTAGGGTAACCAAAATAATTTGTAAGGTTTGGTGCGAATGTTTGAATACCCGGACTTAGTGTTAATCTATTAATTGTATTTGAACTAAAGAAGATTCCCATTAAAGCGTCTCCCGTACCAATATACAACTCATTATCAGTGTAATTATCTTCATCAAACTCTTCAATTCCATACTCAGAGTTTATTGAAAACATTTGAGCTACATCACCATCTATTCTGTCTTCACTTCTTGAAAACATTCTGTTTATTGATGAATCACCCAAACCTAAAACTTGACCCCAAAAATTAGAGTTAATAAGTCTTGAAATAATAAACAACTGTAAAATTTCAGAAGTATCATTGTATGAAGTACTTTTGATTGTTTCAATCAAGTACCCTTCAAAATTAGGGTTAGTACATATTTCTTTTGTAAACTCATCTCTTGGTCCTAAGTCCATAATGGTGGTCGGGAAAAACAAATTTCTAACATTCATCCCTTTGAAGTTCGCGTCTTCAAATGTTGAACTTGTGATATTTAATTTTCTTGGTTTTTGTCCAATAAATTTACTTCCGTCATAAATAGCACCTCTATAAAACAATGAATTTGTGGTTCCTCTTGTATAAAATATAGGTCCTTGATATGGTCTTAATGTACTATCAGGACTACCACAAAACTTATATTTTTTTGGTTGTCCCGCAATGTTAAAAATTGTTTGTTTTTTCAATGAGAACATATATAAAGAACCATTGACCCAATTGTTTTGAAACACATGTGAAAATATTCCTCTACATGCAGCAAACACCATTCTAAATCTTGTTTTCCATTCAAAGAAATATGTAACATCTTTTGGTATTGAAACAAGTAATGGACTATCAACAAATTTGTAACATCCCCCTGACATTCTTTTTCCATTCGGATTTTCACTACATGGATTTTGAACTGAAAAAGATGTCCCACCGCCTTGGTAACATTTTAATACTGTCATGTTTTCACAGGAAAGTGATGCCAAAACTGTACTTGATATTTGACTCGGAGTGTCTCCTGTTATATCTTGAGCATTATTTGTAGTGTCATTAGGACCATTTGTTGATGGTGCCAATGAAGTACCACCATCTTCGTCTACTGTGTAGACCGCAAAGTTGTCGTTTAAAAATAAACTAAACGAGTTATTACCACTTAATTCTGTCGCACTTGATGTAGGTAGTCTATCAGACCTAAATACAATGTTAGAAGAGTTTGAAATGGAAATGTTCGATACTACCGAAGTGTGGTATGCTGGTGAATAAACTCTTGTGGTTGTTGTTGCAATGTTTATACTTGTTCCCGGAGTTGCGTTTGAAGCAATTAAAGTTCCACCTTCAATATTACCTTGAGCACTTAACACACCATTTGTCCATTGGAACGCCAATTTATTATTACCAACACTTGGTTGTATATTTGAATATACACCAGGTGTGGAAGTAAAATATGATAAAGTCACAGCGTCTGATGAATAAGCTTTAAATGTTTGTTGTGACTTATCTGTTGAGTTATAAAAGTAAGGTGAGTTGTTTGTAAATGCACTAAACAATGTACTATCAGGAGTAAAACCAAAAGGTGGGTGATATAATGACGCATTTGTATTATTTGAAACTAAATGTGATTCAGGCGTTTTATAATCATTAAACCAAGCTCCACTTCCTGAGTTTTGTTGTATTGGTACATTAAGATAATAACTACCTTCAATAACAGGACCCGAACCTAAGTTAAATCCAAATAATTTCGATAGGTCATATCTTATATTTTGTTTGTCGGTGTATGGGTCCGTACCTCTTGTTAAAAATATAATTTCATAGTTTGCAAAATTATCAATAAATTTGATTGGGAATACGTAGTCACATTGTTGTACTGGTGTACCATAACAGAATCTTTGTGTCTTTTTAAACAAATATTTGTTAAGTAATCCTCCCGTTGTGTTTGTTAATCCTGAAAACTGTGATACAGTACCTCCTGTGATAACTTGAAAATATTCAACCCCCGCAGGATATTTGTAATCTTTTCCATCTTCAGATATATTTAATTTCAAGTTTACAGTTTGTTGTAAACCTGCTTGATTAATGTAATTAACAGGAACTGTCACTAAACTTGTTGCGTTATATGGTGTAGTTCCCGTAATACTATTAGTATTAAACTGATTGGAATTAGTTATACCCGTTAAGTTGGGGTCATTTATTAAGTTGATGTCTTGGAATGTTAAAAGTTGTCCAGGTTGTAAACCGTTGAAAGTTCCACTATCAACAAATAACATCATAACACTATCGGTAAACGGTTGTGACGCATCTAATGTTGTTGTATTTGGAATGTTGTTTCTAACAGTTGTTTGAATTAAATTATCACCTTCAAAATATCTTTGTCTAATATTTGCTAAATTCAAAGATTGTGATAGTGTAACGTCATTCGCTAATACTTTTATTCCCCCTTGTGCCGGATATTCGGCAATTGGAGTTTTAACTAACTTATCATTATCATTTCCAAGATTTTGGAATTGGTAACCCGCCATCGCTTGGACAACTCCATTGTTAAAAGCGTCAGGGTCATTTGCCGAAGATGCTTGCGATGAGTTGTAAACACTATAAGAAGTTGTGGAATTTGTATTCGCTAAAGGACTATTATTTTCTGATGAAATTGCAACATTTGCACTTTGAGCGAATGAACTTTGACTACTATCTTCAGGAAGTGTTTCATCAGTACATGGGCAGGCCTCACAATCAGGATAAGACAACATGGGTAAAGAAATTCTTTTAAATATATTTTCTTTTCCTAATGGTTTAATTGATTGGGTTTTACAACCACCTTTAGGTCTTGCTCCAAATGTGATTGCACTTATCGCTAAACAAATACCATATATAACAACATTTATTACCCATATTAAAAGATTTATCAATATTCTTAATATTGGGTATATAAATGCAACAAAGTGTAAAATGATTATTAAAGTTATGAACGTAGGTGTAAGTAGTATTAAAAGTAGACTTAGTAAAAAGAACAAAAAGTCAAAATTTCTTACACCATCATTAACCGGAAATCTGTTTGTGGTGGTAGTACATCGTCTATCTGTAATTTCTTTTATACCTAAATGTCTACTTCTATTGAATCCCCACTTCCATCTATCTATAAAATTTGCAACTGTATAAACTTTATTGAAATTAAATTGATAAAACTTATCATTACAGTTTACAGCCTCTTGAATCATTTGTTGACCTATTGTCGTATTCACATCCCCATAATCATCCCAATCTAAACTAAATGCGTATGATTTTAATTGTGCGGTTACGTCTGTAGGCGCATTGATGTTAGATGTGGTCCATCCCCATTCTTTAACATTTGGAACCAAATAATCTGCTCTTAATACACTTGATTCCATTCCATCTTCATTCTGATATTGGATTCTAAATCTATATTTTCCTTTTGTTGGTATACCGACATTTGGGTCTGTTGATAGTACTTGTTCACCAAACTCGTTTGTTGTTACGTAGTCCAAATTCATTGGGACGTTTACTAACCAAGTACCGTTGTCATCAATTATTTTACCTCCTTCGGGTAGTGAATATTGTTCTAATGCCGGTCTACCGTTTACATCATAATTTATTGTTTGTCTAATTGCTAATATTCTTCCTTGCCCTGTGACTAAATCACATAAATTACCGGAGTCTTTTTTAGGTTTACAATTTGATTTTAAAAAGTCTTCTTCACTTGTTGAAAACAATGAACCCATAAAAACGGCTTGAGGTGTAATTTCAATCCCTAAATCTCTTAAATCAAAATCAACTCTTGTTATTCCAACATTACAAATGTTTTCTTCACCCCAGAAAGATGCAACGTCTATATCTTTTTTTTGATTTACTATTTGAGGTAGTGAGTCTAAATCTGTCGATGATTTAAATTGGTCCCCATCAAATTGTTCTGTAGTTCCCCGACCTAATCTTATTAAGTCTGAAGGTCTAAGTGAAAAACAACCGATGTTTGATAAGTCTAAATCTAGTATTGCGGTTTGAATACCTAACGGTACACCAATAATCATAAAGTCACCACTTTCATTAGTTTTTACAGTGTACTTATAATACTTTTCATAAACTTCTAAAACTTCATTTCTTGTTAAAACATCCTCCACATCAGGAAATGTACCAGTCGGACTATGACCACCATACTCTTTAACATATGGTAATAAGTTATATCTATAACCATCTTCGTTTTTTTGGTCAGGTCTTTTATAAGGGTATAATGTGGATATAATTGGGTCGTTTTCGTCAATAGCATCCAATGGAACAAAAATAGATACATTTGCGTTTGGAACACCGTACCCACCATTAACAACAACTCTACCTGCAACAACACCGTAGTCGGCACAAAATCTTGTATATACATCTTCTTGTCTTAACTTTAAAGATAGTATCTCTAAAAAGTCAAAATCCTGTGTTACGTTAATTCTTAGATTTTGGTCTTTTGTTGGTTGAGCCTTTAGTCTATATGTTTTGGTCATTTACTGTTTTAAAATAAATAGATAATTTAGGTTTTTTATTTAAAACTAATAACCTTAAAAATAAAATAAATGATTTAGTAGAAGTCTACGGTTCTTAGTTGTTTTACCCTTACATTAATATCTCTAGAATCAAATCTGATTTGATATATTTGGTCTGGTTCGGCAAATAAGGTGTCGTCAATTAATAAAATTTCTTTGGTTTCCGCATCGGCGTACCTTTGAGATGTTTCAGATGACGAATATTGACCCCCTGTTCTGTTATATATTTTCAAATCTGTTAATGTATTAACACCTGCAACGTCTTGTATTAATCTTCTAATATCAGAAACGTTTACATTTTGACCTAAATCTCTGTTTTGCGGATTCATGTAAGTTGATACTTGGTCAATAATTTGAGTAATTATTTGACTTTGAGCGGTATTATTTTCGATTACAACAGATATTTCAAACTCTAAATCTATTACCTTTGCGACATCAATTGATATGTAGTCATTTATCATTCTATACTTAGACAAATAGGTTGCCAAGTTTGTTTTAATTGCGTTTGGAACTGTTTGTGTTAGATTCCCGTCTGAATCATATGATAAAATTTGTACAGTAACTTTGTTATTATTTTCTGTAATCGCGACTTTGGCAGGTGCCCCAAATTTACCTGGCATTGTATCGATTAAAGATTTATAGTCATTAACTGTCACCGCTCTTTTTTGTGCCGCAAAGTTAAAACTAACCATGTTTCTTGCCTCTTCAATTGTTGGTTGGTTTGCTCCTCCAACCGCACTTGTTACATTATTAATTTTTAATGATTGTACAACACTTTGATTGATTTGTGATGATGGTCCGTTTACCGCTAAATTAACTAATCCAACTTGGTTGATTGAACCAACACCAACATTTGATGCAGTTCCTCCACCTACTCGGTACTGAACAAATAGTGTTGTGTTAGGTGTTACTGTAAGTCCCAATCCGATATTATTTTGATAATTTTGTATTTTTAATGGGGTTCCAAGATTTGCAAATTGTTGAAGTTGTTGATTTGGTGTTGTCGTTGCTGCCCCAAATTGTACCTTCATATAACTTTCGGGTGTGTATTCTGTTATAAATCTGTTGTCAGTTTTTATATATTGACCAACTTTAACGCCAGCATTGTCTATTGGTTTTGTGGGGTCCTCAATAAAAACTGTGTCTTCCGCCAATGCGTCAACTTCATACCATTTGTTCTGTGATGTTATAAATTCAGCATTTGTTGGGGTTGATTGGTATTGTGTTCCGTCTTTTTGTATGATTGTTGTAACAGACAAAACATTCTTTTCAGGTAAAAAGAAACTATAGAAAGGAACTACGTCTGCAGCATTTACAACTTGTTTATATATTTTAGTAACACCATTAACAACAACTTCTCTTTTAGTTATTATATAACTTGTTATTTTATTATTGTTGTCAAAAACAGGGGTTTTGGTTCTATTATTTACCCCTTCGTTGTTATATTGTGTAGAAAAATCAACATCATAGACTGTTTCAAATGTTTGCCCTCCACCATTAAACTGAGCCCCCGCTCTTAAAATACCTAAGTATCTTGAATCTTCATTGTCACCAAATGCCGGAACTTGTATTGATATTTCCACAAGAGCAACTGAAGGTCTAAATCCCGGTATTTTCAAACCATAGGTTCTTGCAATATTAAAAATAGAAGACCTTTGTTGTGCATATTGTAAGACAGTTTCTTGAATACTTCTATCGATATGAAAATGTAAATTATCTCCAATCGCAGCATTTAAATCCATCAAAACTGAAAAGATTGAAGCGTCATTAAAATTTTGAATTATTTCAGGATAATACTGTTGGGTATAGTTGATTAAGTCCTTTCTTAGACTTTCAAAATCCCTACTTGTATAATTAATTTTTTGAGTTGCCATAATTATATGTTAATTATTATAAATTCTCTTGAACCAAACGAGTTGTTGTCGTCCGTATAATCTATTGTAAGTTTAGCTGTGTATTCTTGAGTTGCTCTACCAGGTATTCTATATATATCACTTGTTCCTAATAACTCTTGGTTAATGTCACCTGGAGCCTCATCTGATTGTAAATATGGAACCACTTTAATTTCATTTATAGTTAAATTTGGTATGTACTTGTCAACCTGTTGTTGTATTTCAGATTTGATTCCGTCAAACGTTTCACCATCCAAAGGGTCAAAAATAAATTCATATATACGTGTTCCAAAATCAGGATTATAATATCTACTACCTCTTGCGGTTAATATCAAATGTAAAAGGTCTGCCCGTATCTCATCACCAGCATTTTCGGTTAAATCAAAATAATAAGATTTTGGACTATCCCTAAAGGGAAAATTAACACCATAAGTTCTTCCATCTGCCATATTACATAAATATAATATCCAACATTTTTAGTTAAATAGATATAAATAAAAAATCCGAGTATAACTCGGATTAATTTTTAAGAAGAACAACCAAAACAATCAAAGTCTGAATTAGTTGGTTTTGGTGGAAGATTCATATATGAATAATCTACTTTTGGTTCAACCGGTGAAACTTTTGGTTTTTCCTTTTTTGTAACATCTAAAGCCAAGTGTTTTGCTCCTGTTGAAATGGCCTTTGTTCTTACATAATAACAAAGAGTCTTTAGACCTTTTTCCCATCCATAAAAATGTGAAGATGTTATTTTAGAAAGTGTTGGGTTAGACATGTAAATATTCATAGATTGTGATTGGTCAATAAACGGAGCTCTTTCGGCAGCCATGTCAATCAATTCTCTTTGTGAAATTTCCCAAATTGTTTTGTATTTTGGAATCAAATGTTCAATTCTTTTAACCTTTCTATTATAACCTTTTTCTTCAGTATCTAAGTAATTGTTGAAATTAATATTTTGAATTGAACCTTCATTCATAATAATTTCATTTTTTAAATCCTCGGACCAAATTCCAATTTTTTCAAAGTCGTTGATTAGGTATTTGTTTACAATCATAATTTCACCTCCAACAACACGTCTATTAAATAAAGCCGAATGTGCGGGTTCTGTCATTTCGAATGAACCTGTAATTTTGGCGGAAGATGCTACAGGCATTTGAGCGGTGAATAATGAATTACACACCCCATAAGTCATCACGTCTTCTTTCAAGGTTTTCCAATCCATAAACAAATCTTCTTCAGAGAGTCCCCACATATCAAATTGAAAAATCCCTTGTGACATAGGTGAACCTTTGAAAAACTCATATGGGGTTCTCAAACCTTTTTTACACAAGTCATTACTTTCAAGAATAGCCGCGTAATAGATTGTTTCAAAAATGTTTTTATTTAATTTTTTAGCCTCAGGTGAGGTAAATATGTAATCCATTAAATAAAATACATCAGCCAATCCTTGTGTTCCAATTGCAATTGCTCTTTGTTCTAAACCACCTCTATGACCTTTTTCAGTAGAATAGTTATTTTTATCAATAACATTATTTAATGCTCTAACAACTTTTCTAACTTCACTTATTAATAAAGAATAATCAAACTGTCCGTCTTTGATATAATTTTTTAACACTATTGAAGACAAAGTACAAATTGCTGTGGTCTTTTCATCTGTATATTGGTAAATCTCATTACATAGGTTAGACTGTTTAATTACTCCAATATTTTGGTGGTTAGTTTTTTTGTTTGCACTATCTTTAGAACATAAATAAGGAACTCCCGTTTCTACTTGAGACTCAATAATTTTAGTCCAAATGTCTTGTGCTTTAACTTTTTTACCAAGACCCATACTAACTGCCGTGTTATACACTTCTTCGTATTCATCTCCAAAACATTCTTGTAATGCCTTTAGTCCTGCCTTTTTAATATCATTAGGACAGAATAAATACCAATCGGCGTTGTTCTTAACCGCATTCATAAAGTTGTCAGGAATCCAAAGTGCTGTAAATAAATCACGAGCTCTTAGTTCTTCGGCTCCTGTGTTCTTTTTAATATCTAATAAATCAAATATGTCTTTGTGCCAAGGTTCAAGATATATTGCCGCACTACCCGGTCTTCTACCTTGTTGATTAAAAAATCTTAAAGACTCATTAACGATTTTTAAATATTTTAACAATCCCCCTGCGTAACCACCTGAACTTGAAATTCTACTTTCTTTACTTCTTATGTTAGACATTGAAAGTCCAATCCCGGCAGCATCCGATGAATAAGTTGAAATATCATTCATTGTATTTAACAATCCTTCTCTTGAGTCTGAATCGTTGTAGTGTAAAACACAAGACGCAAGTTGTGGTGTTTTGGTGCCAGAGTTAATCATAATTGGTGTTGCTGGTGAAATAAGTTGAGTCGATAAAGAGTTATAATACTCTAACGCATCTTCTAATGTATTAGTAACCCATATCGCAACTCTCATATACATATGTTGTGGTCGTTCAACAACTTTACCATTTGGTCTTTTTAACAAATACATTTCTTGTAATGACCTCCAAGCAAAATAATCAAAGTTATAATCGTTGTCATGTTTAATTGCAACGTCGACAGTATCTTCACCGTAATATTCAATTCGTTTAATTAATTCTTCATTAACAACTCCATCCTCGTAAAGTAATCTCATAGTCTTTGAAAAACTTTCATCAGTTTCTTTATGATATGAAGATATTGCAACCGACGAAGCCATTCTTGAATAGTCGTGATGACTTCCTGTATAGGCTGCCGCAATCTCATAAATTAACTTATCAAGTTCTTTAGTTGTTACTTCCCCCTCAGTCGGAACCGATGTGATTACTTTAATAAAAATTTCATCTGAGTTTACGTTCAAACCTTTTGCTGAACGTTTTACTCTGTTATAAATTTTTTGTGGATTGAACGCCACGTTCTCTCCATTTCTTTTTGTTATTTTTAATGACATATTAATAAATTTAAAAATCTTCTGTGAATGTTATAGTTTCGTTTAACTTTGCTTTTTGGTATTCCATTGTTCTTGATTCAAAGAAATTACCTTTTGTTTCAACCGCAATTTGTTCCATGAATTTAAATGGTTGTTCAACATTAAATTCTTTACTACAACCCATCTTAACCAATAAACCATCAACAACAAACTCTAAGTATTGTTTCATTAGATTAGAGTTCATACCGATTAAAGATACTGGAAGTGATTCAGTGATAAATTCTTTTTCAATTTCTAATGCTGAAAGTAGAATTTCTTTGATTCTTTTTTCTGATGGTCTTTCTTCTAAGTGGTTATTTAATAAGTGAATTGCAAAATCACAATGTAAATTTTCATCTTTAAAGATAAGTGAATTAGCATTACATAATCCTTGCATAATACCTCTTGATTTCATCCAAAAAATAGAACAAAAAGAACCTGAAAAGAAAATACCTTCAACGGCAGCAAACGCAACTAACCTTTCGGCAAATGACGCCTTTTCAATCCATTCTAATGCCCATTTAGCTTTCTTTTGAACAGCCGGTAATCTATCAATCGCATTGAAACATTCGTCCTTTTCTTTAGCGTTTGAGATATACGTATCAATCAATAATGAATACATTAATGAGTGAATGTTTTCCATAGCCAATTGAAACCCGTAGAAAAATTTAGCTTCAGGATATTGAACTTCACGATAAAAGTTTTCAGCCAAGTTTTCATTCACAATACCATCTGACGCCGCAAAAAATGACAGTACATTCTTAATGAAGAATTTTTCATTTTCTGTCAAATTTTCCCAATCTCTGATGTCATTTGTTAAATCGACTTCTTCTGCTGTCCAAAATGCAGCTTGGTGTTGTTTGTAAAATTCCCATATATCATTGTGTTCAATTGGGAAGATGACGAACCGACCAGGATTTTCTGTTAATATTTTTTCCATAATTTTTAATTAATTTAAGATTGTTGTTCTTTTTGCTTTTTCTTTTCTAAAAGCTCTTTGATTCTATTTTTGTTTCTTTCTTCTTTTTGTTCTTCCAAACCTAAGAAAGTCATACTTTGTTCTGTGTCTATTTCTAACATTCCGTTGTCAAATTTACAGTTTTCAAAAACAACACCGTCTTTACCAATTCTTGATTTGGTAATGGCGATTGTTGCCAAATTCATTTCTTTCTGTTGTAGACTCTTGGCCACTGTAATGATTACGTGACCTACCTGAGCCTTTTTAATTGACCCACCCATTTGGTCTGTTGTAACCACTTCTGACGAAATCGAATTACGATTTCCTTGTGTTGCGGTCCAACCTGCGATGTCCAACTCATGACACATAGCCTCAAACCCTCTCATTACTGAACCTTCACTTTTCCATTCATCACCCAACATTTTGTCAGGAACAACACAGTCAATGTAATCTAAAATAATCATATCGACTCTAGTTCCTTCAGCCATCATCTTTCTAACCTGATTTTTGATTTGATTCATAGTCACAGTATCGGAAGGTAGTTTTTTAATAATTAACTTATTTTTCATAGTTTCCTTAATGTGTTTTACCTTCGCCATAACTTCATCTCTATATTCAGACATGTCATCAGGATGAATCCCGGTCCAAAGCGTAAAGTGTTTTCTTTGGATAATTTTTGGGTTGTCTTCAAAAAATATTTGAAGAACGTTGTATCCCAAGTTGAATGCGTGGTTTGCAATTTTTGTAGTGAAAGTTGACTTACCAACACCCGTTGGTGCCAAAATAACACCAATCTCTCCCTTAGCTAAACCACCTTTCAATAGGTTGTCAATACCCGCAACCCCAATTGGAATTGGGTGTCTGTAATCGTCGTTTAGAACCTCTTCAAGGTTGAAGAAAACGTCGGTTGTTCCTTTATCGACCTCACCAACTTGTAATGCTCCTCTTACCATTTCTTCTAAGTGGTCATAACTTTCAAAATCACCCTTATCGATAATTGATTGTGCTTTAGTCATAACCTTCTGTAATTCTTGTTGTTTACAGAATTTTAATGACTTTTCTTGAACAAATAATGAACCGTCATCAGACACATCTTTTACTTGTTGTAATGTATCCAAAACGCTCTTTTGAGCCATCGGAGAAGATATTTCTGACTTTGTAAGTTGTTCTAATGTATCAAATGTTGGAGTATGTTCATACTTTGAATAGAACTCCTTAATCATTTGACAAATAATACGAAAATATTGGTTGTCAAAATAGTGTGGGTCAATAACTTCAAGAATGGAATTTGAGAAATCTTTATATAAAATAATATTGTTTAATAATTGAATTTGAAAAGTATTTCCTAAGTATCCGAAGTTTTTTTTGTCTGACATATTCTGTATTTTTTTTTCTTTGTATATGATAAATATGACTAAGCCAACGAATAATTAAGGTAATTATAAGATAAATTTTTATCTGAAAAAATGTCAGTTAAGTCTTTTAATATCGTTTTTATCGTTGGTCGTATATCCAGGGTATATCTAGCCTTTGGTGGGTATACTTTAGCGTCGATGATGGTATGACAAATTGTCTCATTTCCAATTCGAATAATCAAATTAAAAACTTCCGGACCATCAGTATTTGATGTGTCTAAGATAGATGGGTCTTCTTCAATTTGGAACCGATTTTCCAACATATAGAAAACTGATTTGTTTCTTAGTTTTGTTTTTAACTCTTCTGACAATGATTTCATGTAGTTCAATAACTCAATACTATTTTTAGCCTTTTGGTTAATGTTTCTTACATTGAAAAAACGTTGTACAACGAAGTTGTCATTTAATGTAATTAGAAATTCAACTTTAGTAATGTCCTGATTTTCTTTCATAATTTTAGTTTTTTGTTTTAAATTTTGTTTTTTCTTTTCTTGTTAACTTTAAAAATGGTTTTAAAAAATAAATCCAATTATCATCTGTTTTTGGTAGGTACTTAAATAACCCGTCTTCCATCATCATACGTATTAGGTTTTTGTATCCCCTACCGTCAGGGTCCAATGATTCTGAATAATATGCCCTAACCAAATCTTTACCTTCTTGATTTATTAGTGGTTTATCTAAATCAATTAGTTTTTTATTAATCACATAATATTCATCACCAAATATACCTTCTTTTGTTTTACCAGACAAAAGATTTTGTAATGATTTGTTGTCTTTATTTTCTTTAAGGAGTTCC
>Ga0207942_1000009_pt1 | contig 66239 bp, 57 predicted proteins | sample LakMenEpi12Oct12_FD_150687 | JGI IMG/M metagenome (GOLD analysis project Ga0207942, IMG submission 150687) | Freshwater microbial communities from Lake Mendota, WI - 12OCT2012 deep hole epilimnion (SPAdes) | ecosystem: Environmental > Aquatic > Freshwater > Lake > Epilimnion/Euphotic zone ... | reverse complement strand
TTGAAACTGTAATTCTCTTTTATAAGTATCAACATTTCTATCACTTACAACTTTAATATCAACAAAATATTCATTTGGTATTTTATCTGTGGTGTCAAAAATAAAATAAAACCCATCAGGAACTTCATTGACTCTTGTCCAATCTTGTACTTGAACCTCAGTACTTGCACCTTCTCTTACATAAATTCTATAATATGCCTCTACTGTTGTTAGTGGTGTGTTTGTTGAATACGCTTGTTTTATAATTACGTTGACTTTTCTTATATCAGTATTTAATACTTTTTCGTTTTGTCTAATCCCATTAAATTCGAAACCATAAATTTTTGGTTGTTGAGTAACAGAACCTATTTGGAAGTTTCCATTTTTAGCCAATAATGCAAATTCTAAAGTCACGTTAGAAATTGACGTAGAACTTACTGACAATCCCTTCCAAACATCATAATATAAACAAGGTATTGTCGATGCTGTTAGATTGTTTACCGAACACTTGTAAACTCCTTTAGTTACTTGGCAAGTAGATAATCCCGTAAACCCTGGTACTGCAACACCATTCAAGTCAAATATATCAACCGTTGGTAAATTATCTAAATTAACAGCATTTCCGTTTTCATACACATACAAATACAATTCATTATTATTACCTGAATAAAATTTGTTTCTATCATCAATAATTAAATCGTTATAATTAGTTTCTAAAAACGGTTCATAAAAAGTTTGAGTGTGAGGGGAGAAAAACCCTACTGAATAATTTTCAGTTAAACCACTAATATTTTCAACATTAGGATAAAATGCAATTCCCCATCCTGTGACACCTGTTAATGTACCATTTAAAATGTTATTTATTTCATTTGTCATGTTAAATTCAATATCTTCATTACCAAATTCAAAATGTTGTGTTGCTACGATTGTTAATGCCGAATAATTTAATCCCGATAATGAACCAATTTTTGAGTTGGTATTATCATATATACCATTAACACTCCAACCACTTACCGTTGTTGTTTCGAACCAATTGGACGCTCTTTGCGAATATGACCTATCATTTAAGTTTGTTACTTGATAATCATAGTAATCATATCCAACACCACTGTCCCAATTTTGAGGAACACCTGAGTTTCCTAAAGTTTTTGGTATTCTAAATAGAACTAAGTCAAAAGATGTTGCTCTTCTTCTTCCTTGTGATGTTGTTGAATTTAAAAGATTTTCATCAAAATATGACGTATTTGTCATTCTTAAAGTGTGGGTAAAGTTTGTTCCACATCCTGAAGTGATAATTTTATCTGAAATTCTTGACTGTAAATCTGTTAAATCTAAGTCAAAAATATATCTACTAAACCCTATTGGCGCATTAAAATTATCAACACGACCGTAGAACAACTCAACAATAGGGTTTCTACCTGTGTTGGTGTAACTATTTTGTATTAGAGTATTACTTTTATCGAAATATGACCTGTAAATTGACATTAAACTATTTTATATATAAATAGTTAGTTAATCCGAATATTACTGTTTAAAACTTTTTGATATGCTTCTAACATTTTTTTGGTCAATTCGTCTATACTTGTACCATCATAAGAAACTCCAGATGGTGGTAATAACGGGTACGGATGTACGTGACTAACTAAAAACCCAACAATTGATTCCAAAAGTTCCAACAATTCTTCTCCTCTAACCATTGATGATGTTTTAGGTTCTATTTCATCAAAAACTTGTTCAGGACTAATCCCTCCAACAGAACCTGATAAAGTAATTTTACCTTGTGAATTTTCTGAATCATGTGAAAGTAAATATAACTGAGACGCCCCAATCAACCCAACAGTATTATCTATTTCTTCAGTATCAATTGGTGTAAAAACTTCTCTTGATGGTAAAAATGGTAATTCAGGACTAACCTTTCTGTCTAATACCAAACCATAACCAGGACTAATATCTGTTGTAGTTATTAATACTTTTGATAATAACTGATTCATATTTGTAAAATCGGTTATGTTATTTTGGTCGGGTAGTGATTTTATGATATTTCTAATTCTTTTTGAGGGTCTATAATAAAAAGGAAATTGTAGTTCGTTACTTGAATTATTATTTGAACCCACATTAGCGTTAGTTGGTATATTTGATATTAAAATACTTGGATTATCTTTTAGTGCAACAACTTGGTCTGAAACAAACTTTGCAAAATCATCAATACCCAATGGTGAATCAATTTTTATTATTCTTACTTTAGATAAAGTTGTTCCTGTTATTTCAGTGTCCCACTCAAATTGGTTTGTTTTTGTCGCCTTAGATTCTCTATCAGGTAGTTGATAGATTGTAACATCCCCTTGAAAAACTTGTGGAGCACTTTCAGGGTTATAAACATCATACTCTAAAAGATATTTTATTTGTTGTTCATTTCTTTGTAATCTAATATAAGACTTGGGTGTACCATATTTTAATTTACTTGTAAATTTTGATAATTGAACAAAGGCTCTATTATCATCATAATCTGGTATTTCACCTGTTTTAAATGGTTTGTGTTTTCCTGCTCTTAATAATAAATCATTATTTTTTATTATCATATCGGAAGTTCCTCTTCCATTAATTGATATATCTTCAGGTTCAGGAAATACTCCGGTATTATTATTATTCGGGTATGTTTTAGAGTACGGGTCTTTAATATTTGGTAAATTTACTCTTGAATTAGAATTACCCATATCTGTATGGGTTCTAAAAGACCTATAGTCTTCTTTAAAAATTGTTGTTGGTGATGAGTATGGTGCAAGAATATAAAATCTATTTTTACCTTTAGTTAGTTTATTATTAAAGTAAATAATCATAACTGCCTCATCTACTTTTGGAACTTGATTAACAAAATAAGGTAAAAAAGGTAAAAATATAAAAGGGTCTTTTTCACCCCAAGGACCATTCAAAGTACTTTTACTATTTTCGTCAAACCCTTGTTTTGCCCTTTCCATTGCTTGAATATTTTCTTGTATGGGCTTACATCGTATTCTTCCAAGCATTAATGGGTCTTGATTGTCAACACAGACACCAAAAAATATTATCTGACTATCCTCTAAAGGTTGGTTTTCAGGCATTATATATTATTTGTTCTTTTGTTTATTTCTTCTAAAATTTTGTTATAACTATCTTCAGTTGTGTCCAAATGATGAGTTAATTTGAGTATTAAATCCTTTGTTTTTTCAAAATCTTGATATAAGAACCCCAAAACCTCAATTAATTCTTTATTGGGTCTTTTTTTATACTCAGATAAAACTTCCAAAACTTTTTCGGGTGATATTTTAGTATGATTTTCCAAATCCTTTTGATGGTAATGTAATGCCGGCTGGGGTTATAGTCAATGGTGGAATAAAAACTTCCGTTTTTCCGTTTTCAGCTTGTTCTTGATTCATACCCTTGACCATTGACATCATGGACATATTCATAAGGTTAGGTCCACCATCGGGTGCGGCTCCTGTGGGTAATCCTTGTTTTTGAAGGTTTTCAATTACATTTGAAAATGCTCTTGTATCAGAAACCCCACCTAGTAGTGATGACCCTGCCAATATAAACTGAGGCAACCCTAAACTTAATTGTGAAAGACCTAAATTTAAAAGTTTCAATATTTCGTCTATAACACTTTTACAATTTCTAAAATCCACAACCGCCTGACCAACAACTAATAAAATATACACTATCGATGCATACATACGAATTTGTTTATTTTTTGCTTCCTTAACGACCTCCAATAAAATTGTTTCGACCAAAACTTTAATTTGTTTTTTTAGAATCTTAAACAATTCTTCAACAAAAATAGATGTAATTTTTTTCATAAAATTCAAAATAAACTTTTTGAAAGTTTTCATGAAGTTTGTTAAATCATCAAACAAGTCGTCTAATTTTTCTGATATTTCATTTTTTATCGCTTTAACCATTATTAAAAAACCTAACATAACTTTAGGTGATAATATTGTTTTTAAAATCATCCTTGGAAGACCTAAAATAATATTACTTTGAAGTGAAGCTAATAAGTTTAAATCTAAACCAAGACCAGGAATCAAAGATTTCCATTTCGGGTCATTTGCAATATCTTCTAATGATTTTTCAAATTTTTCTATTTTAGAATTGTTTGAATTTTCATTAATAATTTCATCTTGAGATTTCCTATCCGCTAAAACGTCTATTGGTAATTTAATTCCTTCACAACCTTCAAATTCAACGACCCCATCAATGGTATTATTAACTTCTTGCTCAATAACCAATAATTCTTGGTTTGTAACATCAAAAAAAGAATCATCTATTTCATCAACGTCACTAAGTTTTGATGTCCCCGCGACATCAATTTTTTTGTTCGGGTCTTCGCAAATTCCCATGATTCTTTTTAAAACAGTCATAAATTTGCTCTGCTCTTTTAATTCATCACTACTTAAACCGGCAGAAAAATCAAAAGAACCTGTAAGTAAATTTTTTAAGTTTACTGATAAATTATCAAAAGGCATAATGTCTATACTACTATAATAATCTTGTAAAAAATCAGTAACTGACGTTCTATTATTAGCTTGATTATTTAAGGTTACTTTGAAAAAATCACCAGTAACTTGTAAGTTGTTTGGACCTAAATAATTTTGTACGTATTGTATATCAAAAATTTGGGACTGTGATGCTCCTTGATATGTTTGACCATTACCTCCCGTATTATCTTGCAAAAAGGATTGTGATGGGTTTTGTAATCTTTTATAAAGTTGTTGATTCATTGCATATGGGAATGAACCATTATTTGTTGTATTTTTTTCGTATTGATATTTGAAATTTTCGTCATCAGGTGAATTTTTTAATATTTTAAATAAATCCACTTGATTAACTTTTATATAAATTGGTTGGTTAGCGACACTACCATATGATTGTTCTTCAGAACAACCAATTGTTGAAACTATTTCACTTACTAATGTTTCTTGTATTTTTGATTTTGTGTTTGTTGCCGCTTGTAAAAAAACGTTAGTTAAAAGTTTTAAAGATGACCCACCACCACTTGGTAGAGTTGCTTTGAATAACTCTAAAAGTTGTTCTAACTGACTTTTTATTTCATTTTTTATTTGATTTTTTTTGTCTTGACCACCTTTTTTTAAATCATTGATTGATTTTTGAACTTCGCTTTTTTTCTTATCAGTACTAGCCTTTGTTTTTTCTTTTTGTTGTTTTTTGTCGTCTTCCTTACTTTGTTTTACAGTTTGGTAAGCACTAATTTTACTTTTAGCTTGTGAATACCCTTGATTGATGTCTAAATTTGCCATTATTTTTCAAGTGTAAAATTATTGTCGTTATTTTGACTAATGTCTTTTTGAATTAAACTTTGAAGAACTGTTTCATCCATATCAGACAATGAAAAATTTTCTTCTTTAGAACTGTTAGATTTTTCCCAAATTGTAGATTGAAGTTTAGAAAGACTCAACTTTTTTTCAATAGTGTCGTTGATGATTTTTTGTTGTTCTTTTATAACAGGACCAATAACAGTCATATCTTCAGCATCTTTAAGAAGAGCTAACATTTTATTTTGAATCCTAATGGCCGTTGACCTTTGTTCAACTAATTCGTTGTATATCTCTTGCATTAAACCTAATACTGAATCTTTGTTTAACGCGATTTCTTTTTTTCTCTTTCTATCCATACTCAATAAATAGATAAATTTTAATTATTATTTATTCTTCTAATAGTATTCAAATAAAGAATTTTATATTTTTTTAGATATGTTCTTATTTCTTTTGTTGATAAATTTGTCATTTCTCGAAGTGAAAGTAAAACTATATTTTTATTAAACTTATTGTTGTCATTTCCAATAAAAATATTACCATAATTTTCAAATAACTCAATCAAGGCATTTCCAAGTTTAAATTCTCCATCTGCCATTGATGTAGTTTTAACGTGGTCTTTTAAGTCTTTTAAAAATATATCTATTATTTTTTCAGCATCAATTTTTTCAAACTCTAAATAATAAACCATGTCAGGTCTGTTCTCCAATGCTTGTGAAATATCTTCATAAGACACTTTTCTATTTGTTTCTTTTTGGTCTTTTTGTATTTGACCCATCAAATAGTTCTTACAAATCGTACCAAAATAAGAATATGCTTTTTTGTTTTTGGCTGGTTTAAATTTATCAACCTTTGTCATTAAAAAAGAATGTGTATCAGTATGTAAATCTCGATACTCCATATCTTTTCTATAAAGTTTGTAGCGTCTTATGATTGATTCAATCATCTTATCTAACGGTTCTTTAAGAAATTTATTATAAATCTCTTCTTTTTCTATTTGAGTTTCGGCGGTGATATAATCTTTCACCGCCTCTTCCTCTCTCACATCAAAATAATTTTTACTTTTTTTTTCTGTCTTTTTCTTTTCGTCTAAATGTTCAGGGTTTGACTCCTCTAAAAACATTATACATTTTGTGGTTCGTATTTTATGTTCCTATCAGTTGTAAAAAAATGTTCTTTTTTTGCTGATTCAATCCAAAAAGAAACCTCATCATCTGTAATCTTACTTTCCCCATTTTTATAATTCCAAAATATAGAACCTGGTCTTAAATTCATGTGTTTATAACCAATTCTTGGAATTGTCATAATTTTAACAGAATTGTAAGTTAATCTTAATAAGAACTCATATACAAAAGTTAATTTCATACTTGATTTAAGCCCGCCGTTTTCTTCATAAACTGACTTTTTAATAACAATTCCACTTGATTGAAAATTTTGATAATTTAAAAGTGTATCATTATTTAAGTAACCAATTTCTGAGTTCATACTTACTGCGAATGTGGCTTCATTAGTAAACCCAACAAAAACTCCTTTTTCGTCAGTATCAACAACAATAGGTAAAAATGCATCAACTTCAGAATATGATTTACTATATCTATCAAAATTTTTAAACCAAATTGTAGAATATTCATCATCAAATTCTAAAATAGAAATCCAAGTACTTTTGGCATGTTTTACACCAATATTTACTTGAGAACAAAAATCAAATTCATTTTGATTTTCTACCATAGTAACTGTTAGACCACTAAAGTCGTAATTATCTAATTTATTTTTTAATAACTCTTCACCTGAATGAACAATTACTAATTCATTAATAGGTTTGGTTTGTGTTTGAATCGATGTAATTGCTCTGTTGAATAAATCTTCGAACATGATATTATTTGCCGAATCAATTGGTAGAATTACCGATACATCTAATTTTTCTAAGTTTTCCATAATATTATTTTTCTTCAGTTATTTTTAATTTTTCTAATTGTTGACTAAACATTTCTTTTCTTACGTTGAAATAATCAACAAACAAAGATTCAATTTTATTATCAAATAATTCTTTATTTTGATATTTTTCACCTGTTTCAGACATTTTAGTATACAACTCTTCGTTGATGTTGTCTTCTAACCAATTTTGTGCAAAATTTGCTAAAACGTCTATAATTTCGTTAAAAGAATATGTCCAAATACCGTTATTTTCATTCATCCAATCAGGTTTTAAATTAGGAACCACACCAATTACTGGAGTGTTTGAAATCATACTTTCGATTGGGAATGTACCAAATCCAGACTCTCTATCAACCCAAACCGAAACAAAAGATTCTTTTAAAAACTTTGAAAAGTCTGTTTGACTAATGTTTTTCATGTCTCTAAAAGTAAACCAACGATACTGAGGATATTTCAAATAGAAACTTTTGATAATTTTTGCAGTGTCTCTTGGTTCTCTACAGTGAATAGAAACAATTGGCTTTGATGGTTTGTCTTTTTTACTGAATACTTCAGAGATAAGAGGTTCAACAACGTCAACACTTACATTTTTAAAAACTGATTTGATATATTCTTTTTGAAATTCAGAAGTACTAATACTTTTTAAAAATCCATAATTAGCCCATGAAATACCTGGAGGTAAAGTTTCTAACATGTAATCATATGCTTGACACAACACCAATTTACCACATGGATAATTTTTAAGTTGCTCCATAACGTGCGCGTACAATTCAGGAATAACAACAAAATCTTCAGGTGAAATAGGAAGATTCTGACCTTCAATTGCGATATGTTCAATTTCCATATATTCTTTACCTAACCAATCACCAACTCCTTGGTAATCATTTGTTTCGTGAATCATTTTTACGTTAAATCCTTTTTTCAACAAGGACATTGCCATTTGATAAATGTAAGAAACACCCGCCTTTGGGTTTCCTTTTGTGTCTTGAACTAAAAAATAAATTCTTGCGGTTTTATTTCCAAGTTTTTCAACTGACGTTTCAATTTTTTTAATTTTGTCTAATTCCATTTTATTATAACTTTTTTATTATGTTGTTTATTAGTAAAGTATTGAATGCGAATTTAAAAGGGATTGATAAATTTTTGGCACTATGTATACCTAAATTTTCATCAAGCTCTTCTCTTTCGGATAATATAACATCTACTAAATTTTTATATACTTCCCATTTTGAAACACTTATGTGTGGTTCAATTTGACCATCAACTTCAGTTGATTCTAAAGTGGGGTTGGCAATTGCAATTTTATTTTCTATCTCCTGTACGTCGATATAATATCTTTCACCTAAAAATTCTAACATATTCCTAATTTTTGTAAACATTCATCTAATTCTTTAAGTGAACTGATTTCGTGTTCAGATTTATTTGTTTTGTTATACTGAGTATTGAACTTTATAACAACTTTGTTTTCTGGATGGTCTTCAATTAAACTTGGATTTGCACTAACTAAAACATCAACCTCATCCCAAATTGAGTTTTTAGTGGTGTCTGAATAAAATTTAATTTTTTCAATTTGACAACCAAACTTTGATAAAAAAAATAATGTGGCCGGTTTAGATTTACCAATTTCATCAGATATAATTACAATATCATTTGTACTTCGATATTTTAAATAAATGTCATTTAAGGTATGAAATGTGTGCATCTCTGAAGATTCAGCATGACCAAATATTTGCATCGCAAATTCTTGATATAAAAACTCATAAAGTTCATCATCAGACTTAAACTTAAAATGGTTTAATAAATTAAGGCTGTCAATATTACCTAACACCTCGTATTCAAACTCTTCTTCCTGTATAATTGATTCAGTATTACCTGACTCATCCAAAATATAAGTTTTTTCTGTTGAGTTGTTTTCAATCAAAAACTTTTCATAAGTTTGTTGAATTTTACCCAAGGTATTTCTTAACACGCCATTAACTTCAATTCCTATTTTCTTCATCGTATCTTTCTAAAATTTTACCAATTAATGGGTTTCTTACGTTTTTTGCATTTCTAAAATCATAAATTCCAATATCGTTTACATTTTGAAATCTTTGAAGGGCGTCGTATAGTCCTGATTGTTTTTTATCCTTATATCTGTCAGTTTGCTCCAAGTCACCAGATATGAAAAATTTACTATTAAAACCGATTCTTGTCAATAGTAATTTAATTTGATTTGGAGTTGCGTTTTGAGCTTCCTCAAATATTAAAATAGAATTATCAATATTCATACCTCTCATATATGCTAAAGCAAAAACTTCAATTATTTCCGACTCTTTTAGTTTTTCTCTGGCATCCTTACCAATAATTTTATTTAATAAATAATAAGATGGAAAAATATAAGGGTCTAATTTCTCTTCTAAATTACCGGGTAAGGAACCCAATTTTTCTTCAGCCTCAACTGCAGGTCTTACAATAATTATTTTTTCATATGAGTTCGATGGGTCAATTAATAAATCGACAGCTGCTTTCATAGAAATGTAACTTTTACCAACACCCGCAGGTCCTGAACAGATTGTAATTTGATTACTTAATAAAATATCGTAGTAGTCTTTTTGGTTGTCAGATAAAAATTTACTTTTTTGTTTTCTTTTGATTGTTGCATTTATGAAATCTTTTTTTGAAAATGTTTGTGGAATTACAGGTTCTTCTGTTGTTATTTTTTTTCTTGTCATTTGATTATTTTCTTACAACATTATAGTATTTTTCAAAATATTCAATAGTTTCTTTTAATCCATCAAAAAGGTTTGTAAAATTAAAGTCAGGTAAATAACTTTTAATTTTGGAGTTGTCTGAAGGTTTTCTATATTGTCCGTCAGGTTTTGTTGTATCAAACTTAACTTCACCTTTAAAATTCATAATTTCAACTATTATACCCACAACTTCTTTTATTGAAATCTCGTCCGAGGTAGAAAGTATTATTGGTTCGTTTTCGTCATAGTTAAAAAGAACCCACTCGGTTAATTTAGCAACATCTCTACTAAAAATAAACTCTCTTAGTGGATTCCCACTACCCCAAATAGTTAGTGGTGTTTTATGTTCTCTTGCTAAATAACATTTATGAATTAGTGAAGGAATTACGTGACCATTTTTGATGTCATAATTATCGTTTGGGCCATAAATATTAGTAGGTATAACTGATTTATAATTTAAACCGTATTGTTCTTTATATGCACGTATTTGGACATCAACCATACGTTTTGCGTAAGCGTAAGCGTCATTTGAAAAATGAGGTGGACCCATGTGTATTTTTTTTTCAGTTAATGGGTATTCCGTACTATCAGGAAAAATACATGTTGACAAAAAAGATACTAAATTTTTAACACCACTAATTCTTGCCGATTCAATCACATTTGTATTTATCATAATATTTTCATAAAAAAATTCTCCCTTGTGATTTATATTACTACCCAATCCTCCCACTCTACCTGCGGTGTGAATTACACTTTCAAACCTTTTCAACATTAAACGATTCGCGTCATCCGTATTTTTGAGATTATATTCTTTGGACGTTGGCTTATAATATTTTTCACCAACAAACTCAGAACCCACTAAACCATTACCACCTGTAACTAATATCTTACTTATCATAATAATTTAACCAGTATTGAATCATTTCATCTAACATTGACTCGAATGTGTATTCAGGTTCCCAATTTATTTTTGACTTCATTTTGGATGAATCTCCTTTTAAATTATGTAATTCTTCCGGTCTAAAATTTTTCTCATCTACCACAACATAATCTTTGTAATTTAAATTAAGTTTTGAAAAAGTGTATTCGCACAAGTCTTTTACAGAATGTGATACTCCTGTGGCGCATACATAATCGTCTGGTGTTTCTGTTTGTAGCATTAACCACATAGCCCTTACATAATCTTTAGCATGCCCCCAATCTCTACTGGCTTGTAAATTACCTAAACTTAATTTATTTTGTAAACCAAGTTTAATTCTTACGGCACCCTTTACCACTTTATTAGTTACAAAATTAGTTCCTCGTCTTGGTGATTCGTGATTAAAAAGTATGCCGTTCCATATTTTCATGTTATATGAATTTCTATAATTTCTACATATATTATAAGAAAATACTTTTGCACAACCATAAGGTGAAACGGGGTTCATAGGGGTCGTTTCTCTTTGGAACCCGTCTTCGTCTACCATATTACCAAACATTTCAGAAGATGATGCTTGATAAATTTTTGAATGTGGTGACACCATTCTGACCGCTTCTAATAAATTTAAAGTCCCTAAACCAGTTGTGTTTGTTGTGTATATTGGTTGGTCAAAACTAACTCGAACATGTGATTGAGCGGCTAAGTTATAAATTTCGTCAGGTTGGACTTTTTGAATAATATTTACCAAAGAAGCCATATCTGTTAAATCACCGTACTCCAAATTTATAATTTTATTTTCCCTCAAGTGTTCAATTCTTGATGATTGTGTTTCTGGTACTGAATTTCTTTTTACCATCCCCCACACTTCATAACTTTTATCTAATAAAAATTCAGTCAAATATGAACCATCTTGACCATTTATACCTGTTATTAAAACTTTTTTTTTATACATTTTTAATTTTGATTTGATTATCAATCCAGTGTAAGGTTTTTTCTAAACCATCTTTAAGTGGTTTAGAAACCTTCCACCCAACGGTTTTTTCATAAAGACTGTTGTCGGATGTCCTACCTCTAACACCTATAGGACATTTGAATCCATATTTTTTAATAAATTCATCACCAAAAATATTTTTAATTTTTATATCCTTACCTGAGATGTTAATTGCCATTTGTGCTAATTCATTTATTGTAACTTTTTCTTCAGAACCAATATTAACCGGGTTTGTAAAATTACTTTCCATAAGTTTAAAAACCGCCTCTAAACACTCATCAATGTAAAGAAATGAACGTGTTTGTTGACCGTCACCCCATACCTCAATTTGGTCACCATTTTTTGATTCACAGGCCTTTCTACACATAGCCGCGGGAGCCTTTTCTTTACCCCCAACCCACGTACCAAAAGGACCGAAAATATTGTGAAATCTGGCGATTCTAACATCTAACCCATAGTTTCTATTGAATGCTAAATATAACCTCTCACTAAATAATTTTTCCCACCCATATTCGGAATCTGGATTTGCGGGATACGCTGAAGATTCTTCGCAATTTGGGTTTAATGGGTCTAATTGGTTGTGTTCGGGGTACATACAAGCTGAAGAAGAATAAAAAACTTTTTTAACTTGTTTTTTAACACACTCATGAACTACATTTAAATTAATTAATGCCGAATTATGCATAACATTCGCATCATTTTCTCCTGTAAAAATATATCCCGCACCACCCATATCTGCAGCCAATTGATAAACTTCATCAACTCCTTCTTCAATAACTAATTGGACAACGTTAGGGTCTCTTAAGTCACCTAAAACAAATTCATTACATATTTCTTCGTGTTTGAAATATTCGTGTTTTTTTATATCACATATTCTAACATGATTACCTTTTTCTTTTAAACTTTTGGCTAAATGTCCACCTATGAATCCACCGCCACCTAAAACTACAATTTTTTTCATTTTTTTATCTACCTATATTGTTTATTAATACGTCGAAAATTTTATAATTTAAATCTTTATTAATAGAAAGTGCTCCTAAAAACATATTACTAGCACCTCCTAAAACAAAATGGCTTTTACTAGCCGCTATGACATCTATTATACAATCTTCGGTTTCACGTATAAATGATTCATCACTCATACTTATATTCCTACCCCCATCCCAATCAGTTTTATAATCATTAACTCTATGTCTATTCTCAAAATAAATTAAATTATTTCCATATTTTTCTTTAAGAATTTCCACAACAGGTAATAATTGTGTTATTAACAATAATTTATCAAAATTTTTCATTTTATCATCAATCTCTTCAAAAATTTTTTCATACGAAAAATCACCAACATAATGGTCTGAATACCTAATCATAGCACATAAAATTCTATGATTATTTCTAAAAAATGGGTCGACTTCTACATTGATTCTTTTTTTTAAGTTTGGTGATAAATCTAACCTTTCCCACTGTTTATTAAATTCAGACCTAATTTTTTTAATTTCTGAATCGTCAAAATATTGTTTTACATCACAACCCCTACCCTCATATTTAATTAAATGTTCTGGATAATTTTTTATAATGTTTTTAATTTCATAAGGGTATTGCTCAACATATTTAGAGTTATATGGGTATAAACCAACATTTTTAATATTAAAAAACATATCAAAAATGTTTTCACTTGTTTGTGAAAAATTAATTAAATTTAAATCTGAAGTACCATAATTTAATAAAGTGTTACCTGAAACCTTTGTTTTATTTCTAAAATCAAAAAATAAGTTTATTGTATCTCTATTTTTTTCTTGTACGCACATCCAAGAAATGTACTTCAATATTGTACTGAAAGTTCCCGCCGCATTTGAAATAATTAAATTATACATAACTACAATATAAATCTTCTCCGCTTAAAAATTTAAAATAATTATACCCAATACTTTCTAATAGGGTTTTAAGTTTATCTTCTTCAACACCACACTGAGACATGTTAAGTTTTTGATACTCAATTACTAAGTCTGGTTTGTGTTTTTGTAAAGTATTAAAACCACCAAGTAAAACAAAATATTCAAATCCTTCTGTATCTATTTTTATAAAGTCAATTTTTTTTAATTTTTTTTCCAATACAAAAGTATCTAATTTTTTACATTGTATTTTTTCTTTTACAACCCCAAATTCGTTTTTAAATCTTAATGCTTTTTCTCCCATGGTAGACATACCACAAGCAATCATATTTTCTGGCCTGTAAATATAACTTTCACCATCCTCATTACACAAAGCGAAGTTATATGTGTTGGCATTTTTTATATCATTTAACAAAATATTACTATTTAGTGTGTCGTATACAGGTTTTAATGGTTCAAAACAATACGTTTCAATATCGGATTTAAAAAGGTAAAAAAAAATAAATTGGCCAGTATTAGAACCAATATCAAAAATTACTTTATGATTTTTTTCTTCAATAATTTTCATACACTCTTCAAGAAAAAGAGGGTCGTTAGTACCATCTTTACCCCAAGAACCCCCATATTCAAAACTTCTATTATCTAAAAGGACTTCTTTACCTCTTATCAATTCTTTTTGTGATGTATTCATTTTTTAAAAATTGGTATAGTAGTCATTTTATGGGCGTTCATTTTATTGAATTTTTTATATATTTGAAGTACATCAATTTCTTTTTCGGTGAGGTCGCTCAAATTTCCATCAAAAGACATTGCCCATTCCAACTCTGAATAAGTTGCCCCAATTTGTTGTTCATCGGTTCTATCGTCGTCCCAAAGACCATCGGTGGGCTCCGCTTGAATTATTTCTTCTATAATTCCTAAATTTGATGCTAATTCCCTTACTTCAGTTTTTGTTAAATCTGCTATTGGTGATATATCAACTCCTCCGTCCCCATATTTAGTAAAAAAACCAATACCAAAATCCTCAACTTTGTTTCCTGTACCCACAACTATTCCATTATTTAATGATGATATGTGATATAATGTAACCATACGTAATCTTGATTTTGAATTAGCTGAAGAAAGATTGTGATAAGAGTCAAATTTTTTCTCAAACATACTAAAAACATCAGACATATCAATTTCTATTGAAATTACATTATTAAAATTACTTTTCAACCATTCAATATGTTTTTTTGCTAAATTTAGTTGAGATTCATTTTGAAATATTGGTATACTAACCACAATTGTTTTTTTATTTGACATAGCACATAACGTAGAGGTCAAAGCCGAATCTATACCGCCACTAACACCAACAATTAAACTACTTAAGTTTGTGTTGTCTAAATAGTTAGTAATCCAAGAAGATATTTTTTTTTCTAATTCCATTTTAAAAAGTTATATAATTTATTATTGTCATCAACCCCAACGTTAAACGACATACATTGTTTTTTTTTAATGTCTTGAATTTTTTTTACAAAGTTTATTTTATTTTGTTTATCGTCTAATAAAACCAAATTTGTATTACAGTAGTAAGTTGATAAATCTATAGGTGATGTTGAGGTACTAATAAAGTTTTCAGAATTATCTATTACAGTCAAAAACAATTTGGTGTCAAAAAAAGAGACCATATCTAAATAATGGACATATTCACTTTCAATTTTAGGAAAAGAACAAAGGTCATTTATCACCAAAATTTCTAGTTTATTATTTATATGGTAATTTATCACATCGTTATAAAATGAATGGTCAACAAATCCATATCCTTTTTTACCGTCAGTTGCGTTTTTACCAACTAAAAAATCATTTATATTGTTGGATGAATAATCTCTACTTTTCCATGAGTTCTTAACAAAAAAGGTATTGTATTTTTTTATGTTTAAGTGAGATTTTTTATTAAATGTCGGATTCCATGTTTCAATCTCCCACCCTAAAGTATTTGTTGAATACCATTTATTCATACCTAAATTCCATTCCCCGTCTTTACCGGAACCATAACAGTACCCTGGTTTAAGAATAAATAGGTCATTTTCCCACGCCTTCTCTTTTCCTATTGGGAAAATTATGTTTCTAAATTCATATTTGCTTATTACGGACCAATATTGGTCTTCATCAAAATTTCTAACAGTAAACCAAAAGGCAACTCCCCTATCTTTAAACTTTAAAAAATTATTTAATAACAGGTCAGTCTCATTATTATCCTTGTATGCTTTAGAGGTGTCTATAAAATTTTCTAAAACAATAAGATAATCAACATGAGGTTCATAAAAAACTTCGTGACCTGGAAAACATAGACCTATTTTTTTTCCTTTAGTTTGATTTATGAATGGTAAAAACAATTCATTAAATAAAATTGGATAAAACCCATATTCTAACCAAACATAATTTATTAAGTTAAGTTCTTTGGTTTGTAAAGATGTTAGATATGTATCTAACTCAGATAAACTTTTTATATTTTTTATTATCATAAATTTTTTATATAATCGTAATCTATGTCCAACATTGGCGTATCGCAACCATTAGCCCAAGGAGAATACCAAGGTATATCTTCGGATTTAAGTACAGGTAATGTGTTTAAATCCTTTCTAATAAAAATCATATTTAATCTGTTCATCCCAACTAAATCATAATTTTTATATTCACCTAACAAATAAAGTGCTGGTGGGGTTGCACCATAATAATTTATATTATTTGTGTGCACATAGTTTTTGTCATATCTAACGATTGAACAATTATTGTGGTTAGCGTTATACTCCATTATGACTACTTTAGGGGAAAAATCCTTTAATGAATGCCATACCCACCAATCAATCCCGTCAATGTCTATTGATAAAAAATCAAAATCTTTAGGACAATTATTTTTATTTAAAATATAATCTAAACTATTATCCTTTTCTGTCGATAGCAATGTATTAATACAGGTAATCCCCATATTTTGGAAGTTTTCAACCGCCTGATTATGTTTTTCCTCGTTTGACTCAATACATATTCCTTTAAACCCAAAGTCCCTAATTAGTCTATATGTGTTACTTAAATAAACACCGTCCCAAGACCCGACATCAACAAAAAACCCTTTGTTTATGCTATTTACAGATTCTAACGCTTCTCTAATCATACCATCCTCATAGTATTGAGAATATATTTTTTCAGAATATTTTTTTAATCCAAAATTTGTTTTTTCGTCTATCATATTACTCGGTTGTTGAATAAAAACTACCTCTCTCTTCAAAAAAAATAGTTTCGTTTTTTATGTTATTTTTTTTAATTAATAAGTTTGGTATAATAAAAATTTTACCAACCCCACCTATATTTCCATTTCTTATTGGTAAATTTCTTTGAGTTTTGTTCAAAAAATAATATTGAAATCCATCATAACAATTTTCAATATTATTTTTAATGTAATCATAGTTACATACATTGTTATTATATGTATCAAATTGAAAATCTCTATTTGGGACATAAAAGTCGTCAATAACAATTATCGCCCTATTAAAATAATTTTTTGATATTGCGTCAATTTCATCTTTTAATGGCCAATAATTGTCCCAGTGAGCATCTAAATAAAATAAAATTACTTCTTTATCTTTACCAATTTCTAAAAGGTTGTCATTTAAAAAATTTGTAGATGAGTTTAAAATAAGATTTAAATTATTTTTTTCGATACACGTATCTTTTGTTTTTGTGTAATAATTTTCACTTATTTCGATACCGTAAACATCTTTAAAATTTTCACAGAAAAATTTAGTGGTTTCTCCAATATAAGTACCTGTTTCTATAACCGTTTCTACATTGAATAATTTTTTTAATTTTAAAATTTCATTTTCAACTTGGGGGTCTGAATTAAATGCTGACATATTATAATATATTTTTTATTTGTTCGATTACTTCTTCTCTGTCGTCAGATACTACAACATTATATCCCATATTTTTTAAACTTAAAGCAAATTTAAGTTGTTGGGACTCTTCAATTAAGGTACTTTCTTTTTTATATGTAACGTATGGTATTACAACTTTTTTAGTCATATCGGGATTGTTTTTAACAAAATTTTGAATTTGATATTCTAAATGTTTTTCATTCATTATGTCCGTAGATTTTGAAATTACTGCGTCAATACCAACTTCTTCTGCACATTTAGATAATGCGCGATTATCTCTCGGGAAACAAGGTCCTCCAAAACCAAATCCAGGTTTAAGGTATTTATTTCCAATTCTACTATCTGAACCAACGGCATTCAAAATAACATTAGGATTACAATTCATCCTTTCAGATATGTCACCTATCATGTTTGCAAAACTTATTTTAGTTGTGAGAAAACAGTTAACTGACAATTTTGTTAATTCAGATTCTGTTCTTGACATGCGATTTATTATTGGGTTAGAATCACACATTACTTTATATATGTGTTCAATTGTATCTCCTGCCGTTTTGTCTGACTCACCTATTAACACACTATCACAATTTAATTGGTCCATAATAATACTACCTTGAGCAATAAATTCTGGATTATAAGACACAAAATAATTTAAATCTGACAATCTTTTTTGGATTGTGTCACAGTATCCTGGAAAAGTTGTTGAATTTATAATTAAATCTTTACGGGTATTTTGTTTTCCGATTTTAATTAACTCATCAACTATATTATCTATTTGGGTGTGGTCGTATTTCCATTCTGGTGTTGATGGGGTTTTTACTACAACAAATATTACATCATTTTTTAATGCTAATTCAAGAGAAGTTGTAAAAAAAATATTTTTTGAACTTTGTAAAAATTCATTAACGTATGGTTCTGTACTTTTAAAACTTTTATTATTTAATGAACTAACATATGACTCAGAAACGTCAACCCCTACTATATTAAATCCTTTTCTTTCTAAATTTAACGATAAACATAAACCTAATTTACCGACACCTATAATTGATATATTATTTTTCATGTTATAAACTTAAATTATATTACCATAATTGTCAACTAAAAAAGTTGATGAGTACCAAGAATGAAAAAAATTGTTACGTGAATAGACATATTTATTTTGACCATAAAGATGAGAAACCCAACTAAAAGAACTATTCGAAGTTACTAATATTTCACTTGTAATTAAATGATATAATGTTGTTACTATATCACCATTCAAATGTGTTTTTGCATTAAATTTTTTTTCAAATATTTCAAAATCTTCATCTTTACCTTGAGAAAAAATATGAACATCTAAATTTTTTCCGTGAATCTTATGTATGTTTGTAATTAAATTTATAAAATAATTTTTTTTATTTTCTGAATAATATTCCCTGTTATAATCAAAACAAACATCTTGAGGATTAATATTCCTTATATGTACGGATAAAGTTTTTTTATTTTTATCAAAATAATTTATTCCTGTGTATTTTATTTTTTCAAATAACTCAGGAATATATTTTTGTTTTATAGAATTTTCAGACTCACCCCAATTTTTTAATAGATATGATGGTTCAATATAGTTTGTCCCAACTTCCCCTTCTGATGGGATATTAAAAAAATCATTTAGTTTTTTATTAAAAATTTCTTTTTCTTCTCCAACATATTGGTAATGTGATATGTTCTGTAAACCAGGGAAAAACATTTTCTTATTATTGACCCTACAATACGCATATAAGTGAAGTTGTGACTGTAAAATTGAACCTAAACCTTCTTCGTCATTACCGTCATATCTTGTGTAATAGTATTCCATATGTTATTCTAAAAAACCATTTTTATAAGACACATCAATAATTTTCCAATAATCTTCGTATATGTCTTTGTAATTTTTAGGACCTCTTGGACCAAACCAAATTGAAGGTGCTAATATTTTTTTATTTGGGTTTTTATTTAAAAACGATGACCACCAAGAAAAAGTTGAGTTTACTATTATGTTGTGATTACAAAGAGACATTAACCACATTTCTTCATAATCCTCAAGGTTTTCGATAAACGTAGAATTTTTTAATTTAATGTTATTTTTTACCCATTCTTTATCATCTCCAAAAATAAAAACATGTTTGTATTCCCCAACAACATTTAACGATTTTTCAATATATTTTTCGTTTGCAATAGGGTGAATATCTAAATTAAAAAAACAATCCCCCCTACGTGTGTGTATGGATAAAGTATTATCTTGTTTTAATTGCGGATATTTATCATACATATTATTTATAAAGTCTTCAGTCGGAAAAAAAATATTTCTAATTTGTTCATCATACCCCAAAAAGTTTTTACTACTTTGGAAATACCCTTCAAAGACTGTACTATTAGTTTTTGGATTTACTTCAGAATATTCCCAAGGACCTTCAACGACTTTTTCAAATCCATCAATAGACTCAACAAATTTTAAATTTCTAAAAACGTTATTAATATAGTTTGAAGTTTGTCTACCTTGCATTGGTGTCCATGATTTAGGTACAAAAACTACTTCTCTATTGTGTTTTATTCCTTGTGCCAATGCGTGAGCCGCTTGAAATAATTGATTACCTAAACCACCCATTAAATTACACGAGATTAAATTATTCATTTAACTAACTTATTTAATTTTTGTTTATTTCTAACCATGTTTGATACTTTTATCTGTTCAAGATTAGAACCACTAGCACTACCTTGTTTGTGGTCATTATATGGGTTTTCTTCATTATAAACTAATAGTATGTCGGGTATAAATTCATAATGACTTTCACCTGACATTTCAACCATAGGAAATGAGTACGCAACGTCGGCACCTGATTTAAAATAATTTTTATTTTCATCTAAAAACATTTCTTCATCTATGCTTCTCCATAAATGGGCTTTCCAAGTTCTTAAATGGGAAAAAACAAATAAGTCACGTCTTATTGTGTTAGGATTCACCTTTGCCGAAAACCCCATTCTTCCATCAGAATATATAAAACTACCGTTAGTAATCCAAAGATTTTTGTTTTTAGAATATCTATCAAAAACTTTTTGTAAAACTAATTCATTATAAAACCAATCATCACCATCCAACTCAACAATAATATCTTCATCATCAATTAATGATTCATCCATCAATAAGTCATCTAAATTTTTTAATTTGAACTTTTTTTCAGTGTTTTTGATATGAACAAATCTTTCATCACCCTCTATTAATTTTTCTATGATTTGATTTGTATTGTCATTAGACATATCATCAATTAAATACATTTTAAAGTCCCGATAAGTTTGAGATTTAACCGAATTAATACATTTTTCAATGTAGTTTTCAACATTCCAAAAACAACTTACAACTTTAATCATTTAAAACTTTAATATATTCTTCTTTTATTTTTTTTGCCACTTCAATTGAGTCGAATTTACTAACATCTGTCGGCGGGGTATGTAATTTTTTATCTAAAATATAACCACTACTTTCAACATTGTAAATCCACCCAGATTTATTACACATCCAACCTTCAATAGTCGTTCTTCCCAAAAGAATACCCGCAGTTTCAGAACAGTTTTTAACATACTGTTCAACTTTACTTGTTGAGTTAAAATGTTTTACGTGTGGATTTTTTAATAAATCATCCAAGTAATTTGATTTGTTTTCACCAACTAACCATAATTCTTTATTAATTTCAGAGGAGTATGTTACTAAATCTCTTATTGTATTTTCTCTTAAATAATCAATTGTACCAACAAACAAAACATAATTATCATCTTTAATATTGTTTGAATTGAATCTTTTTGTGTCGATTGGATTATAAATTACTTCAGTATTATTTTTATCAATATTAAATTTTTCGACAATATGGTTTTGTATCTCAGGACGAATGCAAATATATTTTTTAATTGAATCGTTAATAATTGGATTTTCTAATTCTATGACTTCAGAATGTATTGTTGATATTTTATCGATGTTTGGATACATCTGACACATTTGATTTGAAACTGGAGTATGTTGGGTATGTATAATATCATAATTAACATCACCAATTTTATACATTACATTTGGTTGTGTCGGTTGAAACCCTTGTGGTGTATTAAATCCCCACTTTCCATCTCCCATTTTGTAACCAGGAGCATCTTGAAATGAAACAACTTTGATTCCTTGTTGTTTTGCTAATTGAGATAAAGGCCCATTAATATCTGATAGTACCGTAACATCACAATTTAATTTTTTTAATCCTCTTGCTAATTCATAAACATACATTTCTGAACCTGTAAAAGTTTTAAAAAATAAACAAGATAATAATACCTTTAAAGGTGAATCGATTGTAAGATTTCTTTTTATTTTAACGGGTAAAACATCTTTATATTTTTCTGCAAATTCCTCTCTATTTTTTTCCCATTGTTCATTAGTCATACCAATCGATTTATGTGTGACTCTAACATCATACATAACACCTATTTTAACATCTTCTAAATAATTTCTAAAAGAAAAATCTACATCGTAAAAGTGAAACCCTTTAACTTCTTCGTTAAAGTTGTGTTTAATATTTTTTTTATTAATTGCTATAAATAACCCATCTACTAACAATACGTCATCTAACTGATTACCTTTGCTTGGTGAATATTTTGACTCCCATTTTTTTCCTTCATGTTCATGATTAACAATTCCTTTAAGTTTTGAAAAATCTTCCCACCATTTACCAGAAGAAGGTAATGATGTTGAACCTGCAACTCCAAGAATGCCGTAGTCAGAATTTCTTTTAAAATAATTTAAAACTTTTGACGCCCAATTTTTACTGTCAAAATAAATGTCGTCATGCATCAATACAACAATGTCATTAGTGGAGTCATTTAAAATTTTATTGTAAGCTTCACTAAGAGAATATACACCATTGTTTTCGATTGGTATTATTTCCAATTTACTTACTCCTGATGTTTTTTTTAACATCGAGACAAAATTGTCATCTATTTTTCTTGTTGAAAATCCTACTGTAATCATACTAAACCTGTTGAACCAAATCCATTATCATTTCGGTCTTTTGAGCCTAAATTTGAAATTTGCGTTAAATTAACCCATTTGCCATTAACAACAGGACAAAGAACCGCTTGTGCAATTTTTTGACCCTTTTCTATTTTAACTTTTTCTGTTGTTGTGTTAAATAAAATAACTTGTATTTCACCTAAGTATCCACTATCAACCGTGCCAGGTGAATTTAAAACAAATAATCCTTGATTTAAGGCTAATCCACTTTTAGACCTTACTTGTATTTCATAACCATCAGGAATGTCAAATTTTAAACCTGTAGGTATTAAAACTCTTGAGTTTGGAAAAATCCATTTTTCTTCCGAAGCTCTTAAATCAAATCCCGAATCACCTTTATATGCGTATTCAGGATTTTGATTTTCACTATTATTTACAAAATTTAAATTAACTTCTGATGTAAATTGACCTTCAAAATGTTGATTGATTTCATCAACATTAAGTCCCATGGATTTCAACATACTTTCAGGGTTTGTCATGTCAACATTACCAAACTGAGATTGAAGCTCTTTTAAAGCTTTCATGCTATTTTTTAAATCTTTTATATTTTCAAACATTATTTTAAACTTTTTAATTTTTTTATTGATTCAATCAAAACATCAACGTCTTTTTCGCAATATTTTGCAATTTCATCAAGTCTGTTCTGATTCCAATATGCCTGATGAACCATACCCCCATTTATTTCACCATCTTTTGGTGTTGGAATATCTAAACAAGAACACATTAAATCTAAAGAACCAATTGAACTATACGAACCGTATTGCCAAATTTCTTTTGTGTCAATTGCTTTTACTTCCCACGGTTTAGTGTCGTATGACGGGAGTATTTTTGATGGCATAATATTGTTAATAATCATACGTTTTGCCAACATAGGGATGTCAAAGTTTTTTAAATTATGACCACACAAATAAAAATCTAATTTGTGACAACGGTCTAATAAATTTCTAACTTCCAACAATAAATCCTCTTCGCTGTCATTTTTAAAAGTTTGTTTTTTTACTTCACCGTTTTCTAAAACAAATGCCATTGATACGCAAACAATTTTAGCAAACTCCGGAACAAGTGCCGCTCTTGAAGAATAAACATCATTCATTTTTTGAAGTTCTTCTTCAAGACCATTTGTCTCAACATCATCTTCAGGAAATCTCTTTAAAAACCAATCAAAGTATTTAACAAATTGTTCAGCAATTTTTGGGTGATTTTCTTGACAAGTCCGCCAATCCTTACATATACCAACAGTTTCAATGTCGATAAATAAAATTTTGTTAATAGGTATGTTTATCATTTTATTAAAGATTTATAAAGTTCCGCTCTATTTTTTGTGACCATATTCAAATCATATGTGTCTTTCACCGTTTCATACAATCGTTGTCCCAAGTCATAAGCAAAGTTAGGATTATCAATTAATTTTTTCATGTTTTTAGCCCAATCACTATGATTTTTTACTTCATCAACTAAAAGTGCGTTTCCGTCAGAGAACTGACCATTTTTTAATGCATGTTTTAAATCAATGGTATATGGTCCAACATTTGAAGCGATAATTGCTTTTTTATAAAAACCTGCTTCAATAACTTTTAATTGTGACTTAACTCGGTTAAAAATATGATTCACAATCGGTGATAATGAAACATCAAATAATCTATAATTTGAAGCGTAACTTGTAACAGGTTTTGTCCAAACTCGATTGTAAAAAGGTTCAGACTCCATAATATATTCAGAATCCTCAAATTTTTTCAGGTATTCAAGATGTTGGGGAGAAACTAACTTATAATTGTCAGTAAAAATTTCTTCATAACGTGCCCATACGGTTTCTTCTGGCCTTATCGGCCTTTGTTTTTGTTCCCCCGTTTCTTTATTAATTTCAGTAACACTTCCTCTTGTATCGAAACCACATAGATACAATGAAAATTTGTCATGACTATCTTTTAATTTATTTGTTACACCGTTTAATAATTTTAAATCATGTAAGTGAGAAGAACCACCCAACCATCCAAAACGAAGTTTATCTGAAGGTTTTGTTTCATGATTGAATTGAGGTTCTTTTGGATTAATTGCGTTTGGAAGAACGTATACGTTTTTATTAATTTTAGATATTTCTGATGCAAATAAAGATGTTGTTGTTGTGACGTGTGCGGCCACTTTTAGGTTTGCAACTATCTTTTCATTTATTTTATTCTGTATGATTAGTTGATGGATTGGGTGTTCTTTAGTTGGCAACCAATAGTCGTCCAAATCCATAATTGTAATTACACCAATAGAATTTAATGTTTGAATTAACTTATTCGCTTGGTCAAAATCTTGACCAATTGACCTATGGAAATGGACAATGTCATATTGTTTCCAATAGTTATAATCATTAATTTTTGGGTCGTAATCTATATCTACGTGAAATTCATCTGAGTGATTATTTTGTAACATTACGTGGGGGTCTACAGACCTAAATTTTCCTTTAAATTCAGCCAACTCCAGTACGGTCGCTAGGGACGCATAGAACCCTAATTTTTTTGCGAACGTCTGGAGTTGGATTGCTCTCTTGATTCATGTTTTTTTATTAAGTTATTTATTATTTGTGGGTTTGATTTCAATTCAGACTCCCACACCACTTCAAAAAAATAACCATTACTTTTTATTAAGTCAATTTTATTATTATCATATTCCCATAATTCTTGTGCGGTTTTTTTCTTTACTTGGTGATAATAACTTGCGTCGTATTTTTTTGGGTTACAATGCCAATAATCTCCATTATATTCAATAATTAAATTTAATTTAGGTATATATATGTCACATATTTTTGTGTCAATTTTTAATGAATGTTTTACTTGGTAACCCATATTTTTTATTTCTTCCAATATTTCTTTCTCTTTTTTAGACCTATTAATTGATTTTATTTTTCCCATCCTTCTAGTATTTTTCATAGTTTCTGAAAACATTTTTCTAACATGTTCCATTTCACCATTATTCCACTTTTGTTTTAAATTATCGTGAGCTCTTTTTTTATTGTCAGGATTTGACATTCCATTTTCAAAACCTTTTGCCTTCCCCTTTCTACTTTTTGAAATTTTATTTTTTGTTTTTTCATCGTGTTTTTTTCCGTAAAACGGATTTCCTTTACCTATTTGTTTTTTTAATGAACAATTTTTACAATCACAATTTTTGTCAATTTTAACAAAGTGATTTCTACACGCAATAATTTTATTTTTTGACTTAGTTTGAATTATTTCCTTACATGTTGGGCAAATTCTTTCAACAACGTAATACTCGTTGATTAATTTATAATTCAAACTTTTACATCTGTCTTTTTTTCTTATTACGTTGTGTTTTTTTAAAATACTGAGTATTTTTGGTTTGGAGACTTTAAATTCTGTCGCAACAATTGAACTACTTTTACCATTAAGATATTGTTTGACTACTTCTTCTTCGTCTAATTGAATTTTTTTCCCCATAATATGATAAATAGTCCCGACCTATCAAAAGGTAATAAAATAAAAAATCCACCTAAAATAGGTGGATTGCATTTTTTGATTTTGTTTAAAGTTATTTTACCTTTTGAATTTTTGTAACTCTACCTAAAAATATGTGCTTACCAACTTTAAATTGGATTGATTCGTTAGCATCTTCAGATGATTCACTAATGACACCCGCATCTTGTAATTCTTCTCTAATAACATCTCTTACAACATCTCTTACAACATCTCTAATCATTGTTCTCATTTCATTCATGTTGAATTGTGATTGTGTGTTTTGAGTTGTTGTTTTGGTGTTTGATTTTGGTAATGATTCGGATGGTTGTGAGTTTTTATTCTCCATTTTCATTAACCTTTGTGCCCCCTCGATTATATCATCAGATATAGACGCACTTGACATAGTATTAGGTTGTACTATAGGTCTTTCAATCATTAATTTTTTAATTTCATCTGGTAATTTTGAATTTAAAATTTTTGATTCTTCAATCGGTTTTGTTGGGTCATAATTTGATTTTTGACTTGTCGATGGGCTTTCAGACAAAAATTCTTGAGGTAAGTTATATGTTGCTTGAGGAGTATTAAAACTCTCTAACATTGGTGCTGCATTAATATTTTGTGGCATTTCACCTCTTTTTATTGTGCTCTGTCTGTCCATAATTTTTTTGGACACGGCCAATCTTTGCATTAATTCTTCTGCTGATGACATATTTTTTTATTTTTTATTCATTATCAAATTTAGCGTTAACTAAAACTCTAATCATTGATTTATCACCTTGTGGATTATAGTTAGGTCTAACTTCATCAAACTTATCAAAGGAGGGTTTATATGTAAAGATTTTATCTACTCTAAATAATCTCCAACCTGGTAAAACATTACCTTTATTTTGTGCACTGTAGGAAGCACCTTCTCTTTCCCACGCTCTTAAAACCATATTATCTCTTTTTGAAAATCCTAAACACACAGGTTCTATTGTTCTATATCCTTTACCTCCATTATCATCACCATCATAATAAATTGTCACCACGTTTCTTTTTTTAATAGAATCCGTCATGTCAGAAATTGCAGCAATTTCTGTAATCAATTCACTAAGATTGTTGACTAATTTCATTGTGGAACGTAATAAGGATTTTTTTCTGAAAATTTATTACTTTTCAAATCGTCTTTTCTTTCAAATCTATCAAGTGCTGTTCCTGCATTTTGATTGTATATATCTAAATCACCACCAGTACCTCTACCTTTACCATCACCATCTGCTAATGCTGCGGGATTAACACTTGAATAGGGATTAACTTCCTTGAAATCATTACGAGCAAACATTTTTCTTCTTTGTTCTTCGGCAATTTTTGACAACGTGTTGTCAGGTTGCGAAAAATCTAATTTATCTGATTGAACTGCCATTACAATATTTTTTTAATTAAATAGTTTATTTTTTTAACTTCTTCTTTTATTGATGTATCAAATTTATTCCCCCCCTTTTCATGTCTTTTACTTGGTATTAAATTAATACCATTTTTTTCATGAGTGTCGTTAAACTGGTTTTGCATTCCCGTATCACTTTTAACTTTTTTTCCACCCTCAACACTGTTTCTCCAAGTTTTTAAAACCTCATCACACCAAGATTTCATTCTGTCTCCACCGTTTAAAATAAAAGGGGCGTCCTTTTTATTTCCGTTGTAACCATCAAACCAATTTTTTATTCTTTTTATTTGTTGGTAGGTTGCAACTTTTTTTTCACGCAATTCTTTATTTCTATTATACCCTTCGGTTCCTTCGTCACCATCTGTCGAACTAAAACATTGTTCTAAATGTTTTAACAATGTGTCGGGTACAACTGCCTTTCTATCGTATAATGAACTATTCATCTTTTAACATATAAATTAATTCTTGAAGAGAAATGTTGTTGTCATTTGCCATTTTTTTAAGGGCTCTTACATTTTTTTTAATTAAATCACCAATAACACCATCGTCTGATTTTCTTGATTTGTCTAATAAAATTTCCTCATCCAATTCCAACTCTTTTAGTATTTCTCTATCTATAAAACCTTTTTTCTTTTTTATTTGTGGGGGTGTTTTTTTATCTAATCCTTTTTTCTTTCCTTGGTCTAGTGTTCTTACTTTTGCGTTTTGTGGTTTTAACTTTAATTCTTTTTTGAAAAATTTCTCAGTTTCTTCTGCATCCATAAATTTTGTGTCTTCAAAACCAAAGGCCTTCGACATATCAATTTCTTTTACGTGACCCTCACCATAATAACCATACCAACCCCTTAAAAGTGGGTCTCTTGGGTTTTTACTCATAGAAACAATTTTATCTGTGGTTGTCGGATTGTTTTTTGTCCCTGTTGTTGCTGGATTCAAAATAGGTATAGAAGATGAGTTCCAAGTTCCATCATCATCTACCAATTCTGTAACCTCACCTTCTGAGTTTTTTGTTTTTTTTGTGAATATTTCATGACTCTTACAGGGCATAAAAATCTTCTTACCTTTTTCTGTATGTTGGTGTGAACCTGTACATCCTAAAGTCTTAGCAACTCTTTCTGCTCTTTCTTTTGTAGAATATTTATAAGTTTTCATTTAATACTTTTTATATAAATATCTTCTGTTAAAGTATTTATTAATAAAAATGCCAAGTCAAAGTATTAATTCATATTTTACACCAAAATATTCCCAAAAATTAAATTTTGCGGACTATTTCGATTTTACACTTGTCGGAGATGAAAAAGACTACGATGAAGAGGTGGTATTTTCTAACGAACTCATTGCATACAATGACGGAAATAGACTTCCAATTTTATTTGATTTAGGGGATTCAAACACTTGTCCTCAAATACCAATGTCGTTTGACACCTTTTATAGTGGTGCTACTTTAGTTAGTAAAAATTATTACAACCCTAATAATGTTGATTTAGATTGTATCTCGGCATTTACGGGAACTTGTGATGTTGGAATAGTTGGAACCGATAATGGTTTATTTACTTCGTTGACAGGTCAAACACTTTATTACACTATGGGGGTTAGAAATGATTATAAGTTTAACCCAATATACTACGACAGAAGAATGAAAATGCATATGGTTACGGGGTATACCAATCTACCAAATGTTGTTTTTTCAGGTAGACCAAAACAATCTATGTATAATATTGTTTCTAAAAGTGACCCAACAATTGGTTACTATCAAGAATTATACGGTGGTTTCTATCAAGGATTTTATAAACTTTTTGGTTATGACTATGAAGTTTTTCCTGAACGAGTAAATAAAGGTTGGACCATGGAGACGGTTATAAAACCAAGAAACTTAGATGAATATATTATTAATACATCAACTGAAGAGTATCTGAATACAAAATACCCAAGTAATGCTGGTACTTTTTTCTATTTTGGTACAAGAGCCGAAAACAAATTTTATCATTTTGCAAGTGGAAGTCCTGAATCGGATTCAGGATACACTAGAGCAACAACAGGATTAACAAGTTTAAGTAGTTGTACTTGTTATGAAACAGGATATACAAACGCAAATTGTGTAAAACTTTACCCAACTAGTTCAACAACGGCGTATCATAATATTGGTTGTGGATGTGGAGCATGTACAGAACAAATACCAGTTCCACCATTAGACCCTAAATTTGATGTGTTGTCAAACGCATTATCAATTAGATTTAGTGGTTGTCCTTTAAATCCAAGTTTATGTATCAAATACATTAAAATAACAGGAGATTGTGTCACAACAGGTGTTTGTGAAACTACTGGTGTTACTTTTCAAACAGGGTACACCATAACCGAAGTATGTACACCACCAATATATGATGTATGTGATTATGTTTGTGGGACAATAACTGAAGACAGATGGGTAATGGTTACGGCAGTTTTTGAAAGATATACAACAATAGAAGAATGTGATTTATTAAATCTTGGCGGTTTAGGGGATATAAGAGAGGTGACTTATCAATCTATTTTAAACGGGACTGCATATAATTTGATTATGCCACCTGAAACACATTCTGGAGACACAAAAGAAAATAAAGTTTATAGAATTGTTTTTGACCATAAATGGTTTGATGATACTTGGTATAGATTAGGAAGACTAAAATTATATATCAACGGTTACTTATTCACCATAATTGAAAACTTTGAAGAAATAATTCCAAGAGAATTAAATTGTGAAAAAGAAAAACAAATCGGTGTACCGTTTAATATTTCTTGGGGTGGGGGTAGTCAAGGATTACATGACAATTTAATTTTTTCGGCAGATACGTTATTAACAGGACCATATATACAAGACCCTGAATTATTTCCAAATGAAATATTGTCAGCAACAACTTTAAGTGGTTTAACCACAAATATACTTGTTGAACAAAATTTTGGGGGTTCATTTATGGGGGGTATATCACAATTTAGAATGTATACTGAACCTTTTGCAAGTCCTCAAGTACAACATAATTTTAGAATTTTAAAAGATAAATTTGATTTGTTTGATTATTGGTGTCCTGATTGTTTGACTCCGGCACCAACTCCAACACCTACCCCTACCCCAACACCTACTCCTACTCCGACACCAACCCCAACACCTACCCCTACTCCGACACCCGCAAATATACTTGCAGTTGCAATACCTTGTGCGGGTGAGTTTGATGCGGAAGTTATTTCAATACCTCCTCAATATCAAAATCTTGACAACTATTATGTTGTTGGTGGAACAAATGGTCAGTGTTATGTTGTTACAGGTCCATCTGCAGGTCCTCAAACTGTGACATGGAACGGTCAAGTGTATGGTCAAAATGGAGATTGTGCATTATGTCCTCCGGCTCCAACACCCGTACCTTGTTTAACAACACACCCATACTTATCCTCATATTTAAGTTTTTCTACTAATCAATATGGTAATTTTTCAAATAGTTATTCGTTGGCTTGTAGTTCGTTGTTGTGTTTATCTGCAGGAACATGTAGTACCAATGGAGCAATTGAATCTATGTACATTGATACTCCACAAATTCAAGTTGGTACGGTGTTCTATGGTGGACCTACAACATGTAATTACTATGGTATGACAGGATTTTATGTTGCACAAAACGGTGGAAACTACGTATTATTAAGTATTTCAAATGGCGTTGTTACTCAAGTATTAAATAATTGTTCATAAACTACATAAGAAGAAAAAATGGAATTTTTTATAAATCAAAACTCTACATTACCAATTTTGAAAATGGAACCAGTCGTGGACGGTAGAAGTGACTCTTATAAAAATATTATAGAAATTTTAGATAATGCAATTATTCGTTTTTCAATGAAAGACGAAAAGAATGGAATACAAAAAATATTTATGAACCAAGCTTATATTGTCGAAAAATTAAAAAATAACCCCGATAGTCCAACTGAATATTATTTATATTACAAATGGACCGCAAACGATACAAAAATAAAAGGTAGGTTTATAGGTGAATTTTCAGTAGTTTTACAAAATGGAGAATTGATTTCGCCAATTAGAGAAAATCTTTATATAAACATTGTTTGACATTAACACAACTCATTTTTATATTTATTAAAAAAGGGAAACCACAACATAGTTTGTGAGAATAATAACCCAAAATTAAAAATATAAAATATGGTTCCACAAGAAGAAATTGAACGCTTTTTATTAGGTGAAGACGACGAAAAATATATTGTATCACTCGAATACGATTACAAATCATCTAAAATATATAAGGTAATTCAAGACCCTGTTAAGGGTAAATTATTACGTCCCGACACATTTATTCCATTTGCTTGGGTTGGTGACTTGAAAGGTAAAAACTTTTACAAGAACGACAAACACGCACAAAAACGTGCGATGAGTGAAAATGGTATTATCATAGAAAAACTTGATACTCACAATGACGAACGTTTAGAAAACGGACTGAAGTATTTAGTTAAAACAACCAAGTCATATTCTAATCTTGTAAATTTCTTTAAGGGTGGTGGATTAGACCCATGGGGTAGAGATAATACAGACTCAATTCAAATATTATCACCCGTAGAACAATACTTAATTCAAAAAAGTAAAAGACTATTCAAAGGTTTTGATGAATACGATGAAATCCACAGGTTTGTATTCGATATTGAAACCACAGGTCTTGACCCTAAAACAAGTAAGATATTCTTGATAGGGATGAAAGACAATCGTGGTTTTTTAAAATTATTATCAGCACAAAATGAAGATGAAGAACGACAAATGATTGTCGACTTCTTTAAGACTATTGATGAGTTAAAACCATCTTTGATTGGGGGTTACAACTCAGCATTCTTTGACTTCCCATTTATTCTAAAAAGAGCTGAAATATTAAAAGTTAATATCAAAAAAATCTGCAAGACCTTACATCCTGATTATACACTAAAACAAAAAGATGGTATTCTAAAGTTGGCGAACGAAATGGAACCATACGTTCAGACTCAGATGTGGGGATATAATATTGTTGATATTGCACACGCAGTTCGTAGAGCACAAGCAATCAACTCAGACATTAAGAGTTGGTCTTTGAAGTACATCACCAAATTTATTGAAGCTGAAAAACCAAATCGTGTTTACGTTGAGGGGGATAAGATTGGTAAAATCTATTTTGATAATCTTGAATATTGGATGAACAAAGAAAACGGAGCTTATAAAAAAGTTGGGTTTGATTCAAAAATAGATGAAATCTGTAAAAGAAGAGATGATGTTTATAAATTAGTTACGGGTTCAAAAATTATTGAGGACTATTTGGACGATGACCTTTATGAAACGATGATAGTTGATGAACAGTTTAATCAAGCAAACTTCTTATTGTCTAAACTTGTACCAACAACATATGAAAGACTTTCAACTATGGGAACTGCGACATTATGGAAAATGATTATGGCCGCATGGTCATATAAACATAATTTAGCATTACCAAGAAAATTAGAAAAAAGAAAATTTACAGGAGGTCTTTCTCGTTTGGTACAGGTTGGGTTCTCTAAAAACGTATTGAAACTTGACTACTCTTCACTATATCCATCTATTCAGTTGGTTCACGATGTGTTTCCTAAGTGTGATGTGACAGGAGCAATGAAAAGTATGTTAAAGTATTTCCGTGATACTCGTATTAAATACAAGAACTTAGCAAGTGAATATAAATCTATTGACCCAAAACTTGCGATTTCTTACGACAGAAAACAATTACCAATTAAAATCTTTATCAACGCATTCTTTGGTTCATTATCGGCACCACAAGTTTTTCCGTGGGGTGATATTGATATGGGTGAACAGATTACTTGTACAGGTAGACAATACCTACGTCAAATGATTATGTTCTTTATGAAAAGAGGTTATGTTCCACTTGTAATGGACACGGACGGTGTAAACTTTGAAACCCCACAAGATAGAGAATCGTATAAATACATTGGTCAAGGTTTAAATGGGTTGGTTAAAGAAGGTAAAGAATATGTTGGGGCCGAGGCCGATGTTGCTGAATACAATGATTTATTTTTACGAGGTGAAATGGGATTGGATATTGACGGTGTTTGGCCATCAACAATTAATGTGGCTCGTAAAAACTACGCACTTCTTACAGATAAGGGTAAAGTAAAACTTACAGGTAATACAATTAAATCTAAAAAACTTCAAACGTATGTTGCTGAATTTTTGGACAAAGGTCTTCGAATGTTATTGGACGGTAAAGGTGGTGAGTTTTTAGATTTCTACTACGAATATGTGGACAAACTTTATAACAGACAAATTCCTTTGGCAAAAATTGCAAACAAAGCTCGTGTTAAACAATCAATAGACGATTATAAAGTTCACATTACTAAAACAACAAAGGCCGGAAATATGATGTCCCGTCAAGCACACATGGAACTTTTGATTAAAGAAGGTAAAAATCCTGGTCTTGGTGATACAATCTTCTATGTTAATAATGGTGAAAAGAAATCTCACGGAGACGTTCAAAAGAAAAAAGATGAATTAGTTTTAAATTGTTATTTGATTGATGAACGTGATATAGAAATGAATCCTGATTTATTAGGTGAGTATAATGTTCCAAGATATTTGGCGGCTTTTAACAAAAGGATTGAACCATTACTTGTTGTTTATAAACCTGAAATTAGAGAGGACATTTTAATTGAAGACCCAAAAGATAGACCTATCTTTACTAAGTCCCAAACTGAATTAGTACGTGGTTACCCCATGAAAGAAACTCATCAAGATACATTAGAGGAAGTATTAACATTATCTGACATGGAATTAACGTTTTGGAAAAACGTAGGTATTGACCCTTACTATATGTATTTAGATGGTACTGTTGATTTAGTGGATGTTGATTGGGTTAAAAATAACAAAAAGTTAATGGAAGAATTTGTCGTACAACAAAAGAAGGTGGATATTGATGAATACTTTGAATTTGATGTGGATGGGGATTTAATGGCTCTTAGTTTCGACTAAGAGTTTTTTAATCCGTCTGAAGATAATATATACCAGTAATTTCCGACTTTTTTAAACTCAACGCACGAACCTTTAGTTAATTCAACTTCTTCATATTGTTCATCAATTAATGAGTCTCCCTTTACTAAAACATTCGTCATAGATTTTACAACAACGTGGTCGGTGTTTGATGAATTTAACAAAAGTTCACAATTTTCAACACCCGAAACGATAATGACGTATTCACCATCGGTTTCATAGTAAGAGTTAGAAACTATTGCAGAATCTGATGTTTCAACTCTATTACCATTAATTATTCTAATTGAAGGAATAGATTTAAATACTGACATAAAAAAATTATATGATATTATAAGGACTTGTAAATGCTCTAAATTTCAAGGCTTTGTTCAAGTTTTCAGCCTGTAAGGCTTTTTGTTCCATTTGTTTTTCAGGTCTTAACCTTTCAAGTCTAGTTTTTAATTCTTCCCACAACATAGCCTTTTCATCTTTGGCTTCAGTATTCAAACTTTGCCACTCTAAGGTTAATTCACTATCAGGAGTCTTTAAACTACCACTATACTTACCTCTTACTTTTGCCAAAGTTTCTTTACAGTATGCCGTAAACCATCTTCTAACCCAAGTTTTTGCTGGTGAATTTAATTCATCCCATCTCATTTCGTCAATTGGAACGTCAGAAGGAAGTCTAACTACGTCAGGATTTTTCGCTAAACAATCATCTCTATCAAAAGTATCATAATACCAATACCATACTTTGTATTTTTGATAAGCAATATTTCCAAAATCAAATTTTCCACCAGGTACATTCATTAAATGTAATGCTTTTTTTCCTTCAGGAAGTGCCGTTATTCTATAAGTCAAATCTCCTGTTATGATTCTTCTTTTCATTTGAATGTCAGCCATTCTAAGTAAAATATCAAAGGCTGGTGTAATAAAATAATTTCCTGTTGTCCCCATTTGAGAAAATCCTGCTCCACCACCTAAACCAATACCACCAAATCCACCAAATCCACCCATGAACGGGTCAAAATACGCTGCGTCTAATTCAGAACGAGAAAACCATAATATTTCATTGATTTCACGACCTGCAGGTATTTCATATATTTGTTGATTTGCAACTAAATCAATATAATCTTTTTTCAATACATAATCGCCACCAGCTTGTAATCCCACAATTTTTGAATATGCGTAAGTATATTGAGTTTCCCAATCCATACTTCTTGTAGTAAAGGCCCTTGTTAGTGATTGCTCATCTAAATTCAAACCGTTCAAAGAAGACCATTGAGCTTCAATCAACCAATCATTAACGTGCTGTGCGTAATCCTGAATAGATAATTCTAATAATGAATCCATCATTTCGTCTTCTAATTCAACACTACGAATAGGGGCACCTAAAAGATTTTTTATTCTTTTATATAATTTACTTCTTTCAGGTTCGGTGATAATTACAGTAGTTGCCATAAGTTTTTATTATATAAATATAATTTAGTTGTTAAGTTTAGACTGAGTAGAATACAAATCATTAACAAATCCCCAATTAACCACTTTCCAAAAATTAGATACGTACTTGTCTCTTAGATTTTTGTATTTTAAATAATAAGCATGTTCCCAAACGTCAAGACCTAACAAGGGGTAACCTCTTTCTTCTTGATTATCCATTAGGGGGTTGTCTTGATTTGCGGTGGTTACAATTTTCAATCTATTTTTATCTGTAAGAATCAACCATACCCAACCTGAACCAAAACGAGATTTGGCGGCGTCTTCAAATTCTGTTTTAAATTTTTCAAATGAACCGAAAGTCTTTTCTATTTTACTTTTGATGGGGTCGTCTAACTTTTGTTTTTTAGGCGACATCATTTTCCAAAACAACGCATGATTAAATGCTCCACCACCATTATTTCTAACTATTGTATTAAAACTTGAAATGTCAGATATAATTTGTTCTAAGTCTAAATCTTTACCACTTATTTTTTCTAATTCTTTATTTAATTTTTCAACATAACCTTTGTAATGTTTGTTGTAGTGAGTTTTCATTGTTTCACTATCAATAAAAACTTCTAAAGAATCATATTCGTAAGGTAGTTTATCTACGCTTATTTTTTTAATTTCATTTATTAATGATTGTTTTTCTAAAGATTCTATTTGTAACAAAGATTCTATTCTTTCAATTCTTTCTGTAAAAGGTTTATAAATAACTTTTTCTATTTTTTTATTACCTTTTTCGAATTTTTTTATTTCTTCAGATGCTTGAGAACTGGCTTCATTTTCATTTTTACCTCCAATGTCTTTACCTTTTTTTCTATTAAGAACTGTTCTTTGATGTTCATGGGACCATTCATGTGCTAATGTTCTCATCACATCACGATTTAATCTATCTTTAACTAATATTTTTAATTTATGTTTGTCTGTCCTTGACCCTGTGGTCATTTTACCAGTTCTGTTATTTTGAAACAAGATTGTTATGTCATTTTCTAAAGGATAATTTTTTTTCAACTGAGAAATAAATTTGTTAATTAATTCTTTATCCTCCTTTGTTGGGTCAACATCTATATATTTAATATCCACGGTCATGATATATAAATATCATCGATTGCTAGAAATTAAATTTAACATTTCTTCTATTGTGGATGCGTCATCAAACATATCGTCACCCATTACTGTTGAGATAATTTTCTTTTTCCTATTTAATATGTCGTAAATTGCACCTTCTATTGTATTTTCGAAAAGAGGATAATAAACTGATGTTGAATTTTTTTGACCAATTCTATGTGACCTATCCTCTGCTTGTGAGTGTTCAGCAGGAACAAAAGATAAATCATTCATAATTACAGCTTCCGCCGAGGTTAAAGTAATCCCCACACCAGCAGCCTTTAAGTTTCCAACAAATACTTTGATTTTATCGTTTGTTTGAAATTCATCGACCGCATTTTGTCTGTGAAACTTAGAACAACTACCATCTAAATAAACCGCAGATTTACCAAAGTGATTATAGATTTGATTTAATGTGTCGGTAAAGTTTGTAAATATAATGACCTTTTTACCTTGTTCTATAATGTTCTCCGCTAACTCGATTGTGTTATTAATTTTTTCTTGTGCAATTACTTTTCTTACTTTCATTAGTTTACCAAACTGAATTGTAAGTGAAGATGACTCTTCAGGGTTTTGGTCATACCAATCAAAATATTCACCCATTAATTCTTCGTAGTCTTTTGATTTGAGTCTTAAATAAACAGGTGTGATAATTTTTTCAGGTAAATCCAAAACTTCTTCTTTTAACCTTCTTAGAATATGTGTTGAGGTTCTTTCTCTTAATTCGTCAAGATTGGATGCTCCTGTAACGTTCCATACCTTTCTTTTCCCAACGCTAAATTGAAATCCATTACAATATCTTTTAGCGTAAGCCATCCAATTCATTGCCACTGGACTATCAACAAGGTTTAATAAATTATAATAATTCATAGGTCGAGAGGTCATAGGTGTTCCTGATAATAACCAAACTCTATTTGATTTACTTGCGATGTCGTTAGCGATTTTTGTTCTTTGGGCTTGTGGATTAGAAATCATATGAGCTTCATCCATGATTACCAAATCAAAATTAATTTTCATAATTTCTGACTTATCCTTTTCTTTAATGTCATGAAAATTTTTTAAGATGTCGTAGTTTACAATAACAAAATCATGTTCGTCTGAAAATTTCTTACCTTCTGCAATATAAACAGACCTATCTGAATAATTTGCAATCTCTCTTTGCCAATTTATTTTTAATGATGCTGGACACACAATTAATATTTTTTTGGCTCCCGTTTCTAATGCTGCAATTATGGTTGATGTTGTTTTACCAAGACCCATGTCATCGGCCAGAATAAACTTTTTATTTCTTACAAGTTTTTCGATTGCTTCTTTTTGATGTTCCATAGGAGGTCTATGAGTGTACTTACCATAATCAATAGAAATGTTTTTAACTTCATTATCTTTTAATAAGGCTGATTTTGGCATCCAAAAATCATGTAAAGTTTCTCCTGAAAATATCTTACCCCAAATATGATATGCTTTGTCTTTTTCAACCAACAATTTTTCAACATATATTTCAGAAGGTTCCTTAGTATACATCTTATCTTCCATCAGTTTTTTACCAAAATATGAATCAAGTTTGACCCATTTTTTTGCAACTTTTGGTTGTGTTGTGTTATAATTATTGATATAATCCGCCTGAGGTCTTGTGGGTACGAAAGACTTACTGTTCTCTTTTTTGTGTTTTAAATTAAGGATATAGTTATTTGACCCTTCGTAATCATCTAATATTAAAAGGGCTTTTGATTCGGGTGTTTTAGGCACAAAATCTTCCATAGTATAATAAAATATAATAAAATTCAAGAAAAAATCAATTAAAGTATTTATAGGTATGACACAACCTAAAGTTCCAATAACAAGATTAAATAAGTTTTTTGCAGAAGAAGACTTCAATTTAGATATAAAAATGGGAAGAGAATGGTTAGAGGGGGATATGAACTTCACTTTAGTTTTATATAAAGTTGATAGACAGAAAACCAACAACGACGATGTGTATGGCGAAGCATTAAAAGGCGGAATACAATTTTTACCACCAATAGAATTTAAAGGTTTGGTTAAAATAGAGGCCCCTGCAAACCAAGACTATGGCTCAACAAAATTAGAACAGTTAGAGCCGGGTAATTTAACTGTTAGTGTTTATCAAGATTATTTAGATGATTTAGAAATTGATATAGAATATGGTGATTATATTGGGTATTATGAAACAGAAAGTAGAGTTAGATATTATAGTGTGGTAAATGATGGTAGGGTGTTTACTGACAATAAACATACTTATGCTGGTTATAAAAGATTTTATAGAACAATTCTTGCAACCCCTGTTACGAATAATGAATTTGAAGGAATTTAATTAAATTATGGCTTTTCCAAAACAAGTAAAAAAAAATTTACCTTTGATTCCACAAAAGTTTGGTGTGGAAAGAAGAGAAGAAATGCTCGAGGACATAACAAGACATGGAACATTTTTACCAAAAGGGGTATTACATGCCGATTTGGACAGGGGGTTTTTAGATTTTGTTAAAGACAAATTAGAATTAGTTGTTGATGAAAAAAAAGTACCGTTGATTGATAGAATTATAACCAATCAAAATTGGATGCAATTTACACAAACATGGAATTTTCAAGATTTAGATAAAAATATATCATTACCTTTTTTAGCAATTGTAAGAACCCCTGAAGTTAAACCAGGTAAATATGTTGGGGGTAGATTTAATGTCCCCGAAAAACTTAGAATTAATTATTTTACAGTACCAACATGGGATGGACAAAGAAAAGGTGCCGATGTCTATAAAGTTCCACAACCTGTTGCCGTTGATATTGTTTACAATTTAAAGTTGTTTTGTAATCGAATGAGAGAAAACAACGAGTTTAACAAAATTGTTATGCAAACATTTGCATCCGCTCAATCCTATACTCAAATAAATGGACACTATATGCCAATAATGATGGAAGAAGTGTCCGATGAGTCAGTAAAAGATTTAGAAAAAAGAAAATACTACATTATAAATTATAAGTTGACACTACAAGGGTTTTTATTAGATGAAGAAGATTTTCAAGTTTCTCCCGCAATATCAAGATATATGACGATGTTTGAAGTAGATACAAAAATTAAAACTAGACGAGTTGAAATTGAACCTCCACGACCCGACAACTTTGATTTTGATTTTACTTTTCTACCTGGAGTAACACAACTATCTGAAGTTTTTAGATATACTGCAGATTTGAAAGTTGTTGAATTGCAAAATTTATCAAGTTGTTATAATTTTAATTATACTGCAACCACAAACAACACTTTAAATTTTGTAACATGTAATAGCGGGCCATCAATCATATCAGGAATAACAAGTGGTAATACAGGAACTGTTTGTGTTCAAGGTGGTACTTTGCCCGTGTTTTCAAACCCAACAGGCGCAACAACAAACTCAACAACATCTTGTGGTAGTGCATTTTCTGTTTATATAAATGGTCTTTACATAGGTGATGATTTAGATGTGATTCAAGTTAATGATGGGGATTCTGTATTAATAAAAGCATATAAAACTTTAATCACTCAAACATCGGTAATTAAAACTGTTGCCTATTTTGTTTAATCTTCACCATATATATCTTTAGGTTTACTACAATTTCTAATTATCAAATTTTCTAAAAACTTATACAATTTCAAACCATTTTTTTCGCAGTAAGTTTTTAATACTGAATGAGCGTCATCAGATATTTTAATGTTTTTAATTTTTTTATTTTTCATAATAATTTTAGGTGAGAAAAAAGGCAGAATTTTGTCTGCCTTATCAGATAAATATATTATTGTCAATAGTTTTTTGCAAAAATTCAATGTATTTATATATAAAACATAAAAAGCTAAAACATAATTTAAAATGGCATCTAGTAATAAGGTTTTCGTCTCACCTGGTGTTTACACTTCAGAAAGAGATTTAACTTTTGTTGCACAAAGCGTTGGTGTAACAACTTTAGGTATTGTCGGTGAAACCATTCAAGGTCCCGCATTTGAACCTATTTTCATAACAAACTTTGACGAATATCAAGTTTATTTTGGGGGAACAAGTCCTGAAAGATTTGTTAATACCCAAATACCAAAATATGAGGCGTCTTATATTGCAAAGGCTTACTTAAGTCAATCAAATCAATTATTCGTAACAAGAATACTTGGATTATCAGGTTATGATGCAGGACCATCTTGGTCGGTTGTTACTATTGCAAACCCAAATCCGGCAACAATATCAGCAACAGGTAATACAACAGGTATTACATTAAACTTTACAGGAACTACAGGTACTAGTGGAAATATTACAATTACATCTGTTCCATCACAATTAAGTGCTGATTTTTACAGCACATACACGTCTTATAACGGAGGAACTTCCACATTAAATGCAGATTTTCAAAACTTTATTTCTACTAACGTTAATAGATTTAGTTTAAGTGCGTCTACCTCAGCAACAACTGCGATTTATTGGGGTACTTTAAGTGCGAATACACTAACTTACGTGTCAGGGTCTTCAGTGAATACTGTAACCGCAACTTCTGAAACCTTTGGAGTTGATAATGTTAATTTATCTTTAACAAATCTTTCAGCAGATACGAATGATACATGGTACTATGCATTATTTGACTATAACAAAATTCAAAGTGTTGGCTCATATTATGGATACGGATTAGGTGCTTCAATCGGAGCGATGTCATCTCTCGGTGGTGGTGTGTTCTCAGGTAGATGTAATATTGGTATGACATTCTATTCAGGTTCACCTTATAGTGAATGGGATGATTTAGTTGTATCAACACTACGTTCAAGAGGTCTTACCACATATTCTTCAACACAACACGGACCACAATATTGGGTTACGGGTACAAGTGACGTTCAAATGGTATGTACTGGTACATATTCAGCAGTTACAAGTGACCCATACTCAACTTTTGTAATATCAGGTATTACATATGATTCTGAAACATTTAGTTTTGAAACTTCAATGTTGTCTACAAATTCCAACTACATGTCAAGTTTATTTGGTAAATCAAACTTTGCGAAAGATAGAAACGAAGTTCCAATTTTTGTTGAGGAAATTTATCCAAGTTTATTAAATTCAGGTTATAACAATAGTAAAATTAGAGGTTTATACTGTGATTTAATTGCATTGGACAGTGCTGAATCGTTAGATACTGAAACTATTGGTTTCTATTTAGAACAATATCAAACACCTAAAACTCCTTACTTAGTGTCTGAACTAAGAGGTAATTTGGTTTATAAGTTATTTAGATTTGTATTAATTTCCGATGGAAATGCGGCTAATAGACTTGTAAAAATATCAATAGGTAATATATCTTTTACAAACAATACTTTTGACGTTTTTGTTAGAGACTTTTATGATACTGACGATAAGGTTAGAGTAATAGAAAGTTTTACAAACTGTTCATTAGACCCTACACAAAATAATTTTATAGCAAATAAAATTGGTACTTCTAATGGTGAATATCAAGTAAAATCTAAATACTTAATGATTGAAATGGCTGATGAAGCACCAACAGATGCGCTACCTTGTGGATTTGAGGGTTATATTATGAGAGAATACTCAAATGCGACACCTCCATTTATTGTATACAAAACAAGATATTTAACGGCAGGACAGCAAATAGACAATCCTCCTTTTGGTTCTGCAAACAATGGTAATAATATTAGAACTTCATCAGGTGAAAATGTTAGAAAAGCATACTTGGGTATTTCTAATATTACAGGTGTTGATTATGATTTCTTTGAATACAAAGGTAAACAACTTCCTACAAATATCGCAACTGACACTACAGGTCCTGATTGGGGTTATGTTACTAAAGGTTTCCATATGGATAGTGGAGCAACTATTGTAACTATTTCTAACGGATATGTTACTTCAGGTCAGTCAGCGTTTGAAGTGGGTGCGGGTTCATTCTCGAGCGAACCTTTAGACAGTGATAATCCTTATTACAACTTAAATACAAGAAAATATACCGTATATGCTTACGGCGGATTTGACGGTTGGGACATTTATAGAGCGTCTAGAACAAACGCAGATACATTCGCGTTAGGTCAGACAGGATACAAACAAGGAGCGGCAGCTTCCGCAACATATCCTACAGCATCAGGTTGGGGAGCGTTCAAACAAATTTCAGGACCAAACCAAGAAACTTGGGCGAACACTGACTACTACGCTTACAAATGGGGTCAATCAACATTCTCTAATCCTGAATCTACAAATATAAATGTGTTTGTTACACCAGGAATTGACTATGTAAACAACAGTAACTTAGTTGAAGATGCGGTTAATTTGATTGAGGAAGATAGAGCAGATTCAATTTACATCTGTACTACACCTGACTTTAACTTATTCTTACCTTCTTACCAAAATATAGAAGAGGGGTTAATTTATCCTCAACAGGCGGTTGACAATTTAGAGACTACGGGTATAGACTCTAACTACACAGCAACTTACTACCCTTGGGTATTAACAAGGGATAGTGTTAATAACACACAAATTTATCTTCCCCCTACGGCTGAAGTTACTAAAAACTTAGCATTAACAGACAACATTGCATTCCCTTGGTTCGCATCAGCGGGTTACACGAGAGGTCTTGTAAATGCAATTAGAGCGAGACGTAAGTTGACACAAGAAGATAGAGACGTATTATATAAAGGTAGAATCAACCCAATTGCGACTTTCAATGATGTTGGTACGGTAATTTGGGGTAATAAAACTCTACAAATTAGAGAATCTGCACTTGACAGAATCAACGTTAGAAGATTATTACTACAAGCTCGTAAGTTAATTTCAGCAGTGGCAATTAGATTATTATTTGAACAAAATGATGACAAAGTAAGACAAGACTTCTTAGATTCAGTAAATCCAATTTTGGATTCAATTAGAAGAGACCGAGGTTTGATTGACTTTAGAGTTACAGTTTCAAATACACCTGAAGATTTAGACTCAAACACTCTTACAGGTAAGATTTACTTGAAACCAACAAGAGCGTTAGAATACATTGACATCGAGTTTGTTATTACACCAACAGGAGCATCATTTGACAACGTATAATAAATGTGGGGGGTCATTCCCCCACTTATTTTTAAAATATAAATAAAATGAAAATTAAAAAGAAAGTTATTAAAGAGTCAGTTGGAATCAAAGATTGGTCGGACAAAACTTATTCCACAAAAAAACAAAATGTAGTTTTAACTGAATCTCAGTTAGAAAAACTTTTAGAAAAACTTCAAAAATAATGGATATTAAAGGGTATGTTAGAAAATTTGTTCAACAAAGATTGAACGAAGGATTTGATGATGTTGGTAGACCTGACTTAAAATATTATGCATTTGATTGGGATGACAATATTTTATTCATGCCAACTTCTATTTTGGTTATGGATGAAGACGAAAACGAAATACCCATGTCAACAGAAGACTTTGCAGAGTACAGAGAAAAAATTGGTTTTGAACCGTTTATGTATAAAGGTAAAAGAATCGTCGCATTTTCTATCGGAGCATTTAAAAACTTTAAGGAGTTTGGAAACAAAAGATTTATTATTGATTCAATGGTTGCAAAACCCGGTCCGTCTTGGTCTGATTTTGTGGAATGTATAAATGGTGGGTCAGTTTTTTCTATAATTACCGCTAGAGGTCATAGTCCTGAAACTTTAAGAGAGGCTGTTTACAACTTAGTAATGAGTAATAAAAACGGAATAGACTCAAGAGAATTAGCTAGAAATTTATACAAGTATCGAGAAATAGGAAACAAAGTTAAAGCGGACACTACTGTTAAAGCATTGTCACCATCAGAACTTAATGACTATTTGGACTTATGTAAATTTGAACCCGTGTCTTTTAAAAAAGGAAACGCCTCTAACCCTGAACAAGCAAAATTTGATGCATTAAAACAATTTATATCTTATTGTAAGAGTTTGGCAAGTGAATTAAAAAGTCGTTACGGGGTTGAGGGTAGTCCTATGTTTAAAAATGATGTTGAATTTAATTCAAGTTGGGAACCTTATATTGGTTTTTCAGATGACGATTTAAGAAATGTTGAAAAAATTAAAGAATTATTATCTAGTGAGTATGAAGAATTACCTTTAAACTTATATTTAACAAAAGGAGGAAATAAAGTTAAATACTAGTTTCTAGTTATAGAATAAATTTAAAATAATTGAAAGTAAATACAAAAAATAATTTAGTAAGTATTTATAGTAAAATAAAATAAAAATTAAAAAATAAGAAAACATGGCTGATTTATTAATGAGAATGCCGTTTCAGTACGAACCAAAAAAGAAAAATAGGTTTATACTAACATTTGACTCTAGTTTGGGTATTAATTCATGGTATGTTGAAAAAGCGTCAAGACCGTCAATTAAAATTGATACAAAAGAAATTAAATTTTTGAATACTGAAACTTATGTTGCAGGGTCTTTTGCGTGGGACACTATTTCTGTAACCTTAAGAGACCCGATTGGTCCATCGGCAGCTCAGGCGGTAATGGAGTGGGTTCGTTTACATGCTGAATCAGTAACAGGTCGTATGGGTTATGCTGCTGGTTACAAAAAAGATGTGAACTTAGAAATGTTAGACCCAACAGGAGTTGCAGTTGAAAAGTGGATATTACAAAATTGTAGTATAACGGAAGCAAAATTTAATGAGGTCGGGTATGATGGTTCAGACCTTATGACTGTAGACATGACTTTGAGACCGGATAGATGTATTCTAGTTTACTAAAATTTTAAAAATAAAATTATAATTAATCCCGTCAATAGATGGGATTTTTTATTTACAATAATTTTATTCAAAATATTTTTAAAATAAAAACTATGGACGAATCAGCAAAATACGGGCAAATGGATTTTAGTTTGCCACATGACGTAATAAAATTACCATCACAAGGTATATTTTACAAACCAAAAAAAGAAACTATTAAAGTAGGTTTTTTAACCGCACAAGATGAAAATATTTTGATGTCACAAAATAACGATAAAGATGGAATTATTTATTCATTACTTAGACAAAAAATATATGAACCTGGATTTAACATTAATGATATGTTAGATTGTGACGTTCAAGCAGTTTTAATTTTTTTAAGAAACACATCTTTTGGTCCTGAATATAACTTTACGGTTACTGACCCGAGAACAAACAAAACTTTTGAAACAACTGTTCTTTTAGATGCGTTGGATTACAAACCGATTGAAGAAAAACCTGATTTTGAAGGGTTATTCTCATATGTACTACCAAAATCTAAAAAAGAAGTTAAGTTTAGACTGTTGACAATTGGGGACCAAAAAGAGTTGGACAAATTTAATTCTCAATATCCAGCCGGTATGACCGTACCTATTGCAACCAAAAGATTAGAAAAACAAATTGTAGAAATCGATGGTTCTAAGGACCCACTTCAAATTGTAAAGTTTATTAATCAAATGCCAATATCAGATGCAAAAGACTTTAGAAGATTTGCATATAAATGTGAACCAAAAATCGATTTACAAAAAGTAATTCAAACCCCGTCTGGAGAAAAAGTGACTATTGATGTTACTTTTGGGGTGGAGTTTTTTCGCCCTTTCTTCTGATTATCAAAAACATCTATTAGACGAAATATATTATTTAGTCAAGTTCGCAAGATTTTCTTATCGAGACATCATGAGTATGCCAACATATGAAAGAAAGTTCTTCATTAATAAGTTGATTGAAGAAAATAAAAAACAACAAGAATAATATTTATTAAATAAAACTATATGATGTTTTTAGGTTATTCTGACCCTTTTGCTGGCACTGGTAGTGGCGGTCCTACCTATACAGATGTACAAGTTTCCAACTTTTCAGACCAATTAAATAAGGCGTTTAATTCTGCATTTGACCAAACAAGGGTTGAAAATTTCTTTTTAACGTTAGAATCCAAAGCAACAAAACTAAATACAACTTTAGGTCAAGGACTTAGAAAGGGCGTTGTTGAATTTCAAGAAGAAATTTATAAAGTTTATGAAGAAGGTATACAATATGGTATTGCATTTGAAGATGCGGGAAAATTTCTAGAAGGAGTACAATCAAGTATGGGTAGGATGATTCCTACAAGTGCTGAAATGACAAAAAACGCATTAGTTTTTGGAAAAGCAATCGGAGAAACTCCTGAGAATGTCGCTAAACTTATTGGAGGAATGACTCAATATGGTATTACACAAAGTAAATCCATTGCGATAATGAATAAAGTTGCTGCAACCGCAAAGGCGTCAGGTGTTGATGCAAAGGTACTAACCAAAACAGTGTCTGATAATATCCAAAAGGCTCAAATATACGGTTTTAAAAATGGTGTCGAAGGTTTAACAAAAATGGCCGCTCAAGCACAACGTGTAGGTTTAAGTTTAGATAAAGCACAAACAACAGCAAACCTAATCTTGAATGGTGGTCCCGAAAAGGCCGTGGAAATGGCTTCTCAATTACAAGCATTAGGTGGTAATATTGGTGCATTAGGTGACCCCTTTCAATTAATACACATGTCAATGTATGATATGGAAGGACTTCAAGACCAAATTATTAAAGCCTCATCAGCTGCTGTTGATTTTAATGAAACTACAGGTGAATTTAAAATTGGTGGTGAGGAAATGTTGAGATTAAGACAACAAGCCGATATTTTAGGTCTATCTTATGAAGACGTTGCTAAAGGGGCAATCAATGCCAGAAAAGAACAAGAAATTATGTCCAAAGGGATTGATTTTAAAGGTTTAACTGAGGAACAAAGAGGGTTAGTTTCAAGTTTGGCAGAAATTGGACCTGGAGGTAAAGTATCTATAGATTTACCAGGTTTTGATGAAGCAGGAAAAGACTTGGCAACACTTATGAATGATAATACTTTCATAGATGCATTGAATCAGTACAACAAAGATTTAGGTAAGAGCGAACAAGATTTACAAACAGAAATGTTACAAAATGCTAAAAATCAACTAAGTGTACAAGATAAACAATTGGCAACATTAATTACAATTCAAAACCAAGGTATTTTTGGTCAAGGTTTAGATGTTGGGAAAACAATACTTAAAGCCGGAGAAGATAAAACATTATATGGTGCGGCTGAAACATCTCTTAATGGTTTAATCAGAGAGTTCAAAAATTCGTTTGATAATGCAAATTCCTCAATTAAAACCGCATACGAATTTCAATTGGCTACTTTTACAACTTTTATAGCAACTCTTAAAGCTCTTGTTGATACAACTGTTGCCTCTATACAAGTAACACTTGGGGGTATAACACCACCTTCACCAAACCCAACAGTAAAAGTTTCAGATGCATTTGTACCTGCAGGTGGAGGAAAAATGGTTACGGGTTCTTTTGGTAAATTTTTGGGAGACACTAAAGATGATATGTTACTTTCTCCTGGAATTGGAGATTTTTTTAACAAATATAATGAATCTGAAAATATTTTAAAATCAATTGGAGGTCCCAAATCGGGAGGAGATTTATCTTTATTATATAAAAACGCTACCGCTCAACCATCACAAAATTTGGTTGACTTATTAACAAAGTCTTCTTCATTTTCACCAACTAATACAGAAACAACTCAAAAAGTAGAAATTGGAGGTAAAACTGAAGTTACTTTGAACATTAACACAAATATACCACAAAATCTAATAAACGAAGTTTTAAATACGTCACAATTAAAAGAAACAATTATGTCCACAGTCAATACTAGATTAAGTGCTGAATATTCAGATAAATTATCAAATGCATTTATTACTCAAAAAAGAGGATAAAAATTAAACAATGTCTATTTATAAAATAAACAAATAAATGGATAGTCCACTTTCATTTAACTCTTCTGAAAACTTTAGAAAAAGATTATTAACACGAAATCTTAAACCATATCGTGTTGACGGCACATCTTTTGGAGAATCTTTTCAAAATAAAGAATTTCAAATTGTAGATTATTCAGTAAAAGACTCTGAAGAAATTTCTAAAATTGGTGACATACAGGAAAAAGATTTATATAAACAAAATAAATATGGCCCTGATAATAGTAACTCCACCTACGGAGATATGGTCAATATTAACGTTAATCTTAATGTTGAAACTAATTTTGGTTTATATGGTTTTAAAAACTCCATTAACTCTAAATTAGAAAAAATTGGAGACGGACAAGAAAAATTATTGTATGTTAATAACATTTACGGGCCAACAGAATTTGAAACATCATATGGTAATACCATAGAAATTAACAAAAATTTACAAACAGAAACAAATAAAGGTAAATATGGTTACCCTTTAACTGTTGGAAGTGATTTAGAAAAAATTGGTGATACAAAAGAAAAAGAATTAATTGTAACAAACCTTTATAAACCACTTAACACAAATGACCGTGGTTTTGGTGATACTGTATGGTACATTAATAATAATCAAACAATTCAATCAAGAGGAGAGGGTGAATATAGTATTTCGGATACAATAAATAGTTTTTTAGATAGTATAGGAAACCAACAAGAAATTTTATCTAAAGTAAGAAATGCGTATAAAAATTCTGCAATTAATGGTTTTGGTACGCCTGTTTATTCAATTAATGATTTAAAACCTTTTGTAACAAATGGACAAGGTGAATATACTATCGCCGATACAATCAACAGTTTTTTAAATTCTATTGGTAATCAACAAGAAATTGCGTTAAAAGTATTAAACGTTTATAAAAATACTAGTAATAATGGTTTTGGAACACCTGTTTATAGTATTCAAAATAACCAAGTTATTCAAACTGTAGGTGCGGGAGAGTACAATATTTCTGATACTGTAAACAATAGATTAGAAACAAACGGTAATGATAGGGAAGTTATTTTAAGAGTTTTAAATAAATATACACCTGACGCATCCACTCCAGGGTACGGAGCAACAAAATATTCAATTAATAACATATTATCTTTAGGTTCAAATGAAGGTGAATATGGTTTCCCTGATACAATAAATAGCGAATTAGAACAAGATGGTGAACAAAATAGAAATACCTTATACCCATTAAACCAATATGGTCCTGGTGGTGGTTTTTTAGATACTGTATTCCCATTTATTAATAAGCAAACAAAGGCTAACGAAAAAGAATATGACTTTACAGACACAATTAATAGTGAGTTAGAAATTAAAGGTGAAACCGATAGACCCATATTATTTGCCATAAATCAATATGGACCTGAACAAGGACAATCACAAACTACTGTAGTTCCAAATTTAAATTTACAAACAAACGCCAACGAAGGTAATTATGGTTTTCCTGACACACTGGACAGTGAATTAGAAATTAAAGGTGAAAATGAAAGACCTTTTTTATTTAGTGTAAATCAATATAACCCTGAAAATCAACCAACAGATTCAGTAGACATCAATGTAAATTTGGGTAAATTGTCAAATGAAGGTGAATATGGTTTTCCCGATACTAAAGGTAGTGGATTAGAAGTTATTGGATTTCAAAAAGAACAAGAGGCATATGTTAGAAATAAATATGTAACAGGTGATGGAGACTATGATGTAATAACAATTGATGAAATTATACCAACAAGTTATGGAAGTGCATATGCATATTCATTAACACCTTTAAATTTTATACCTTCAACCTATAGACCTATTAATATATTATTAAGCGACAACCCAAGAGGTTCTGATGGTACTTTGTCACAGGATTCCGCATTAGCGGGAATTGGTGCAAGACAATTAAAAAAAGAATATAAGTATAGAATTGCAAGTGAGTTGTTGTCTCAAACTTTAGGTAGAGTTAATGCTCTTGACTCATCGGTTGACCCCGATAGTGGTGAAATATCAGTAAAACCAAACCTTAACCCATTTGACGCAGCGGGAATAATATCAGGAAATATTCCGTTATTAGCTAGAAATTATACAATTACATCACCTGAATCATTAGTTGGAAGAGCGTTGAATTTTACAGCTAAAATAGCAGGATTATATTCACCGTATTCCATTATAGTTGGAGAATATTTTGACTACCCAAATAAACGTATGTTAAATAGACTTGTTGAAAACCCAGTTGAAGTTGTGACAAGTACTGTTATGGGAGCAATTAGAACAATAACAGGTCAAAAAAACAAAAGAGGGTCTGAACTTTTTTTAGCCAACACATCTAACGCAACAAGAAGTCTATTGTTTGGGCAATTGTTTTATAATTTATATAGACCTGATTATAGAGGTCTAACTTTAAGAAGACCTTCTTTATTTGCCCCATCCCCTGAATTTTATGGTGGTGGTAATTCTGATGATATATTTTCTACTTTAATATCTCCAGTTAATGCTCAACCCCTAGACAGGAACGGAGAACCTAGTGGTGCACCTGTTTACTCAGTGGGTGAAATAGGAAAGTATTTTGAAGGTGAAGCGTTTCAAAATTATAAATTTGGTCTCAACACTAGAAATTATATAGATGGTACAACACCTTTAGCTGGTGGATTCACATGGTCTTCTAAAAAATCATATTTTAAAACAGGACAATTAGCAGGTCCTGAAGGAAAACAAAGATTTGGTGAAAGTAGCGTATTTACAAAAAATTATGAGTCAGCGTTCAAAGATACTGAGTCTTGGAAAATAGAAGAAAACAATGTATGGAGAGACGGTTCAATTTTAGACACAACTCAAAAAATTGTTGATTCTGCAGACAGGTCAGGAATTAAAAAATTAGAACACGTTGGTACTGCGATAAATCAAATATCTAAAGTTTTTAATGATGGATATGTTGAAATGACAAAAGGTTCTCGAGTTATTAGATATACTTCAAAAAACTCAGTAGGTAGTACAGACAGTACAATAAAAGGATATGAATATTGTAGATTATTTACAAAAGATGTTCCTTTTACAAATTATTCACAACTACAAAAAACGGATGGTAATATTAGAAATTATACCTATTCAGTTTTAGATAATACATATAACCTTAATATTGTACCATTCAATGATAAAAACGGACAATCGTCAAATATTATTAATGGTCAGGTTAAAAAATATATGCTTTCGTTAGAAAATTTGGCTTGGAGAACATCAAACAAACCTGGTTTTACCGTACAAGATTTACCGGCTTGTGAAAGAGGACCCAATGGTGGTAGAATTATGTGGTTTCCTCCATATAACTTGACATTTAGTGAAGACACAAGACCCGACTTCAGTAATACAAATTTCATAGGTAGACCAGAACCCATATACACATATAATAGTACTGAAAGAAATGGGTCATTATCTTTTGACATTATAGTTGACCATCCCTCTATCTCAAACATTTTAGTGGACCAAGAGTTGAAAGATATAAAACCTGAGTCAGAATTGAAAAAAGTTATGGATTCATTTTTTGCAGGGTGTTTAAAATATGACATTTATACATTAGGTCAAAGATTCGCATCTTTAGCCCCACAGGATATTCAAACCGCTATTCAACTAATAAAATATCCTGAACAAGCAACAACCATAGTAAAAGAAACACCTGACCCCGAACCTGTAAAAGAAGAAATTGTAAAAACAACACCACCAGAAACTGAAACAAAAATTTCAGACCCAAAGTTTCAAGAAATATTTTTGTTTTTTGAAAACGCCCAACCTAACGATTCAAGTAGTTCAACAACAAGTAAAGATTTTGAATATTGGTATAATGAATATGTGTCAAATAAAACATTATATGACACAACAAAACCACTTAATAAAGTTTTTAAATATAGTGACGCAAATAAAGTGGCTCTTAACACAACAACAACTCCTACTTTTTCATTAACCGAATATGTTGACACAAGAAAACAAACCCTTAGTGGATTTTTTGATAATATATTACAAGAGTTTAATGATTTAAAAGAGTTTTTAAGTGAAGTATTTAAAGTTTTAGACTCAGGTGGAGAAGTCACTTTTGACTTATTGGCAACTGCCAGCTCAACAAATACCAGTGGTAATCAAAATTTGTCTGAAAGAAGAAACGATGCGGTTTTAAAGTTTATTGAAAAGTTTACAGTAAATAATAAAACTTTAAAATCATTTATAGATTCAGGAAAACTAAAAATAAATGCTAAAGCGACGGGCTCAAGTGCTGCAATTCAAGACCCTAAATATTCACAAATTGATTGTACCAAACCATTTAAATCACAATACGAAGAAGGAATTTATTCTGTACAGGCAATGGCATGTAGAAGAGTAAAAATTGAAAAAATTGTATATAAACCAGGACCACCCGCAAAATCAGAAACACCACCTTCACAAGTAGAGTCTGCTGCTCCAAATCCTACCGCTGCTGAAAGTACAGCACCGAAACCAACACCACAAAACCAAGTAATTGACAACTTTAAACAAACACCACAATATAAAGATTTGGCGAAAAAAATATTAAGAAGGTTACTTACAGAGTGTAATTATTTTCAAATGGTTAAAGAGACAAATCCATTTATTTATGACACAATTAGAAGTAAGTTTCAGTATTTTAATCCTGTTTTCCACTCTATTACTCCTGAAGGTCTAAACTCAAGATTAACATTTTTACAACAATGTGTAAGACCAGGAGATACAATTCCAACTGTTTCACAAAATGCGGCAGGAACATATAGTTTAGATTATAACGACGCCTTTAACAGTGCATTTGGTGCACCACCTGTTTTGGTATTAAGGATTGGTGATTTTTTCCACACTAAAATAATACCTGATAGGTTAGATATAAAATATGAACTTAATTCAAATATACCGTTAGATTTGAATCCTGAAGGAATAGGCGTTCAACCTATGTTTGCAAGCATAACATTAGGATTTAAAATGATAGGTGGTCATGGATTGGCGGGTCCGATAGCCGAACTTCAAAACGCCCTTTCATTTAATTATTATGCAAATACTGAAATGTATGATGAAAGGGCGACAATAACCGAAGATGTAACATCACAGTATGATGCAGAATATTTTGAAGCTTTGAAAATAAACCCATTGACAAGACCACAGCAAAACCAACAAAATAAAATTGGAACTACAATTGGAAAACAAGAATCATCTAAATATGATACAACATTAAGTGGATTTACAGGTGTTTTATCATATAAAGAAAATATGAAAAATTTTATAGACATAACCAAAGAATATGCAAATAGTGTTTTTCAAAATTTAAAAAATATAAATGATAAGTTATTGATTGGAGGAATTTTAATTTTTACAAAAGATAGAAAATACCAAACGGGATATTTTAATAACATCAATCAACCACAAACTAACTTAGTAAAAATATTTGGAAAAAGTCAGTATGAAAATAAAGTTGATGCGTTGTTTTCTAAAGCAAAAGAAGATGTAGAAAATGAAACAAGCCCGATATTGGCTAGTTTACCTCTACAGAATTTTACAAATATATCGACAAGAAAAATTAAAAGAAAACTTAAAGATATGATAGATAGTCGACAGTCAACTTACCTGTCTATTATAACTGAGGCGTCTAACAACATTGTAAAAAATCAAGTTGATGAAACTAAAACAATTGATTTATTAGACCAATTAAATTATGTGTGTAATTCTTTCGATGGTTATTCTAACGATAAAAATGAAGTAATTGTTTTTTCTTTGACAGGTACTTCTGCGGTTGACCCATCTAATACGACATACGCAAATACTTTGGATGAGTTAAAAGGAGACTTATTAATTGTTGGAACCAAAATGAGCACATTTAATAACAACTTAGAAACATATAGTCTGATTCCAACCGCTCAAGATGAAGTATATAACGATGAGTTTGATTTCAATACCTTTATAGATTCGGACCCAGATGCGATAAGTCCTGAAGAAAATAGATTTTTTATGATATTCGGTAAAGAAATTATTGATGACTATACCAAATTTTTAAATGAAGTCGTCGATACAATTTCAAACAATGAAAGAAAAACCGACTGGTTTAATTATCTTAAAGGTAATTTAGGTTTTACAAATACGGGACAAGAAATACCAACAGGACCTTACGCAAAATATAAAGATTCAAAAGCTTTTGTTGATGCAAGATTTAAAAGTTTCGAAGATAATTTTTTAAGTAAAGAATTTTGTTCAACATGTAGTTATAATTTAAATAAAGATAAGGAAAGAAAACTAAATTTTTCTCAAGTATTATTTCCAGCACAAACAGAAATTGACAACATGAAAGCCCTAAACGCATCAACTAATTCTACAGGTGATGAATATAACTTAAAAGTTTCATTCGACTAATATGCAATACTACAACAGATACCAAAATTTTTTAATTAACGGTCAACAGACGGTAGTTCCATTTGTTAATCTACCCGTCAGAGCGTCAGACCAAAGATACATTTACACAAAAAATAAAAGTAGATTAGATAAAATAAGTTATGAAAAATATGGAACACCATATTTTGGTTGGTTAATATTAACTGCAAATCCAATATATGGTGGTTTAGAAACAAATATTCCTGACGGTGCGGTATTAATAATACCATTCCCATTAATAAGTGCTCTACAAGGCTACAAAAGTGCATTAGATACACATATTTTTTATTATGGCCGTTAATGACCCAACAAAATTCAGACAGATATATAACAAAGAAAATAAAATTCTAGTCGAAGCCGACTACGATAATATTATTTTAATTGACCCTAACAAAGTTGTTGATGCAGACAACAACGTTAAAGATAGATACGTTCAACAAGAAAATCTTGTTTTTTACGCAAATTTAGAAACACAAATTATACCAAGAACAAAATTAGCAATTGGTGATAGTTTTGATAATCCTGTTTATAATTCACAAATTGCATCCTTATCTACTTTCCCTGAAGATTTGAAACTTAATTTTTTAAGACCCAAAGGTAAAAAAGCATTTGATACAAGTTGGTCGGATGAATTTACAGGTAGAGGCGTTAGACAAGGTCAAGGAATTAATCAAAACTCCGAATATCAAATTAATCAAGATGGAAATGCTGTTTTTAAACAAAAAGTTTTAAACTATGAAGATACTCAAACTTTAGGTATTACAGAAATAACTGTTGACGTAACACCAGCTAATGTGACAAATGTAACAATACAAATGGAAGACATTAGAGGTCGAGCTTTATTTGAACAAGGAGATAATTCATTATATTCTGTTTTTTTTAACTTACCATATCCTCCGTTTTTTTTAACCTTAAAAGGATATTATGGGAAGGCAATTAGGTACCAATTAAGTTTAACGGATTTCAATGCGAGTTTCGAAGCGTCAAGTGGTAATTTTAAAATTACTCTTAAACTTTTAAGTAGAAACAGTGCGATACTTGCTGATAGTATAATAGGATATGCTAGAAACTCACCAAAAATGTTTCAAACAGAAACTGTGGTTACTCAAAGTACTTCAAACTCTTCAAATAATGGTGTAAATACAAACAACTCAACCACCGTTGTTGAATCAGTAGGGTTACAAAAAATGAGAGAAGCTTATTCTATTTATAAAAGTAAGGGATTAATTACTCCAGATTTTCCTGAAATAACTTTAGAGGAATTTATTGCCCGAATAGAAAACCTACCTACAGCATTAGCGGACGCATTAAAAAAGGCAGATTTTACAGTAATGAATGATGTTGCTGATTTTCAGACAAACTTAAATAAATTAAGAAACGAAGTCTACGCCAATTCAATAACTGACTTTTTAGATACATCAGAAAAATTATACAAAGGACAAATTTATTACCCATATTTAGAAAACATTTCATTTGCAGATAGAGCAAAATATAAACAACGTGTTGAAACTGCAATAAACAACTATGTTACTTTATTAAAAAATAACAAAAGTTTTGGAACGGGAGGACAGTATAAATTACCTGATAAGGGAAATATACCTGGTGAAATACCGATTAAATTTTCAATTAATGATATTTTTGAAGAGATAGATTATAACACATTAACCGACGCGGATTTTAGAGAAACATATGTTGTTAATTTTGGAACTAATCCAACAGACAATCAGTTAAATAAATCTATTGCCGACTTTAAAAGTCTTAATCCAAATTTTTTACTTGACACATTAACCAACACTGTGGTTAATGATTTTCCCCAATATTACAAATTTGGTGATAAAGTTGGAAGTTCCAACAATTATATTGCAAATAGTTTTTTAGATAAGATTCAAAAAATTAATGATGAGTTAAATAAAAAAAATGTAGAAATAGAAAAATCTCTCACTCAGTTTTTAAGTGACCAAGTAGTAAACGGACCAAATGTTTTAGGATTTTTACCTACTATAAGAAACGTTATGGCAGTTTTATTTGCCGGATTAGATGGGTTTTATAGACTTATGGAAGACACCCACACAAGCGCATGGAATCAAAGAACAAACCCAATAAGGTTAGAATCAATTATACCGGCATCAAAAAATTTTGGAGTAGATTCTAAAAATTTGGTAAACGGTACAAATCAACTTAACGATTTAAATGTTGTTTATCCTTGGCCACAATATTTTTTAAAAGAAGCCCAAAAAGATGGTTCAGAGTTATACGTTATAAAATACCCTGGTGACAGTTCAGTTATAAACACCACAAAAGGATTCGATAGTGTTGTATGGCCCGAAGTTGCGTTTACTGAGGAATACATTAATGCAATAGCACAAAAAACAACACCAAAATCTGCAAATGTATATAATAATCCCGCATCGTTAAGTAAAGTTTTATCTATAAATGCAGTAGAATTTCCATTCAAAACAACACCATACGTTAATACTCAAGAACAAAGTTATTTATATGAAATTTTTGAAAGAAGTTATTTAGGTGCGTATTATGCTAAATTAAATAGAAATGGATATAACCAAGAACAAATACCTGTTTTCTTGGGAAATTTAGAGGCTGAAAATATAAAACAAACAGTACAAAGTAATTTGGCACTCACTAAAATTTTAAAAGAATTTTCATTCACCTACGTCAATTTTTTACAAACATTAAGAAAAATTTCAAATAATGGTACTGGTACAAGATGGACACTTTATTCTGACTCAGTTTTTACCACAGAGTACATAAAAAATTTATTAGAATTAAATGATGGAACACAAAACGTTGATGTTTATAATGAGGTTTATAGTATTGACACATTATCTAATTCATCAATTGCCATAGACGGGAATGTACCATTACCTGACTCAATTAAAAATTTTATAAACGGTATGCCAGCCACCGACACTTATTTTTTAGACAACTACCCAATAACAAATGTTAATTGGTTAAAGTCAAATTTACAAGGAGGTGATAGTATTTCATCAATAAACGATTTTAATAAAACATCAAGTTATGTTTATTTAGATGAGAAAAAAACAATAGCGAGGGTAAACGAAACAGAAAACACTAAAAATATCAATGTTTTTGTTTCTAAGTATGAGTTTAAAAATTTTACACAACCTTTCATGACAAACTTGAATACAAGTGTACCAGTAAACTCACAAACTTCTTTGAGTAATTTTTATTCAACAAGAAAAGAAAAAGACTTATATTTTACCGAAAGTATTTTTGATTATGGGAATGAATATAGTGGTCAAGTAGCAACAAAAATACAAACAACATCATTATTGAATACTCCATATTTTGTTAATGCTTTAGTTCAAGGAGTTGAAAATCAAAAAACAAACGTTTCAGACCCTTACGCTGCATTAGGTTATTTATATTTAAATTCATTACCTTTAATTACAACAAGAGAAAAAATTAAAAGTTTTGATGACACAAGTTCCGTGGCAACAGATTTAGATTATTTGGCGTCAACCTTTAACAAGTTTTCATCAATTCACCGATTACCATATGCGTGGGTTTTAAAATATGGAAGTATATGGCATAGGTACAAAAAATTTATTCAAACAGGAAATGACATATTAGATAATACAATTTGGACCGATTTTGATTATTTAAAAAGTTATGACACAACAGGGACAACACCTAGCACAAATAGTAAATTAATTTTTCCATCATATACTGGCGGAACAACTCAAGTAGAAATTAAATTACAAAGTACAACAACACTAATACCAAATGTTAATCAAACGATGGATAATGTCACTTTAGGGGTGTATCCTAAAGTAATTAATAATGTTTATCGATTTTTCTTTAACAAAGATTTGACCATTTTAAACACACCAACCTATCAGTCTTTTTTAGATGCGTATAATACAGTAGGTTTAAAAATAGGTACAAACTCAACTTCAGGAAAATTCTACAACTTTGGATTTGATTTACAAAATCCAAACAGAGCGTTTGTGAACAAAAATTACTACGCCTATTTTGATAATCCCGAAAGCAATCAAAAGTTTTTGTTAATCCCATCAACAGGGGGAATCAATATAAACCAAATGAATTTTGAATGTTTTGATGCGACAAATAAAATTAAAGAAGAAGTTTTTAATAACAAGGCAGTTTATAATGGAAGTGTTAGACCACTTTGGGGTGTATCACAGTTTGGTTATTTTAAAAATTCTTTAATTAAAAAACCAGCATTTAATGAATATTTAAAAGTTGTTTACACGAACAACAGTAAAAATTTAAGTTTCGAATTAAAAAATGCACAATCAACATATTCTAATATAGAAGAAATATTTGCGGTATTTGAACCAGAAATTTTAGATAAGTTTGAAAATTTATTCTTAAACTTTTGTAACCCAACACCGGCAGTATCTGATTTAATTTTAAATGAAGAACAAACAAACTCTAACTATACTAATCCTGGTTCAGTTAGAAATGTGACAGAAAAACGACTTTTCAATCAAATGGAATCCTTATTTATGGTGCCAAAAAATAGCGTGACATTACTAAACGATGAATCACAAGATGGTTTACTTTTGGCGGAAAAACAAATATCTAACTTTTTTCCAAAAGTTGTAGATTTTTTAAATTTTGAATGTGTTCTTAAAATGGGTAACCCCGGTAATTTTAAACGAAGAGTTTTTAATTATATAAGTAACAATCCTACATTCCAACCTTTAAACCCTTTAACTCTTAATCCATATATACCTGGTTCCTTACCTGGTGACGGAACAGTCGGTTCACCTACATTAGCAACAAGTATTGCAAACAACAGAGATGCGTGGAACTCTCTTAGAAAATATGTGGGAGTTTTTAACCAAACACCATTCCAATATACAGATACGGGGAGTGTAATTACAGATTTTTTTACGGCAAATAATGGAATGGATATTGAGTTTACAGAGGCAAACGTTGAAGCATTATTCCCACTAATTAGATTATTTGCAAAACAAAAATCTGAAGATGCAACTTTAAATAAATTAAAATTCCAACAAGCAATTAATAATTTTTTATTACAACAACAAAATTTTAATGCTGAAAATTTAACACAGACTTTCAATAGATTGAATACTGATTTACCTACAACAACAACTAACACAACAACAATCAAAAATACAACTTCAGGTAATGTTAATAAGTTAGATACATATTCCATTTTAAAAACAATGAATGATAAATGGATTTCTGGTACTGATTTTTTAAATAAAACAATATTTGAAGATTTTTTATTTCAAGACAAGGCTGGTAGAGATATTGGTGATGAGTTTACAATTGACTTAGAAAAAATCAAAGGTTATTTAAAATCAAACGACAACCAAAATTATTTATCATTAATATCTCAAATATGTTCGCAAAACAACATGGTTTTCTTTGCTTTACCAGCATACGTTAATTTTTACGGTATACAGCAGGCGGTGGCGAAAAGTACACCATTACCTGTGGATGCAACTGAAACATTGTTTGGAACTTTTTTGGATGTTGATTATTTAAAGGCATCTCCAAAATTTTTATTACTTTATACAGGTAAACCGTCAGAGTTTGTTGCAAGTAATTCTTCATTTTCAAAGTTTGCAAGTGATACATTTGATATAAGAAAATCTTCAGACAACCCATTAAGAGTACCATCTAACCCCGAGGAAGACTACTCTAAAAAAAATAGAGTAGTAGGTTTTAGCGTTGATTACGGAACTCAAAACCAAAGTATTTTTAAAAGTGTTAAAGTAGATATGTCTGAAAAGAAAAACACTGCAGAATCAAATAAAATGTTTGCACAATTAGGAGCATCTGTTTCAGGAGACAAAGTGGCTCAACAATCCGTTTCACTTTATAGTATATATAAAAGTAGAAGTTATAATGTTGAAATAGAAATGATGGGTAATGCCATGATTCAACCGACTATGTACTTCAACTTAAGACATGTACCATTATTCTATGGACCTTACATGGTTTTATCACTATCACATAGAATTACTCAAACTAGTTTTTCCACAACTTTTTCAGGTCCAAGAATATCAAGATATAGTTTACCACAACCAAATAGTCTATTAGACACAGTCAATCAAAATTATATAAACGCATACAAAGAATTGATATTAAAAGAAGTTAAGACAACTGAACCAATTACAAATGTAAACACACAACAAGGTACGGTACAACCTGGCGCGTTACAAAGTCCTGAAAATATTTGTCTTTCTGCGACGACGTTTACAACTACACCATTTGTTGGAATTAATATAACACCAATAACGGTTGAAGATTTAAAAACTTTATTAACGACAAATATTCCAGCGGCCCAAGAAAAATTACGACCTCTTTATTTTGGTATTGCATTTACTAGAATAAATAATAAAATTGACCAAGTTGTTTGTAATCCACCAAATTATAATCTATATGAAATATCAACTTCAAACAACTATACTGCAGATTTAAATGCTCTTATATCCCAACAAGTGTGTTTAACAACGGCATTAGAAAATGATACATCATCTAGACCTTATGCATCGTTCTCAGACTTTGTAGTACCAACACAATTTATACATGCTCAAGTTCAAAGTTTTTTACCTATTATAGAACAACTAAAAACTTTCAGTACAAATACCACAGATGTTGAAAAATATGCAGAAGCCTATACGTTATTTACTTTATTTTGGTTTGAAGGAAGATTTGTTAGTCCTGGAGGTGGAGTAGGTGCCTACGTTAATTTACCAAGTACAACCAATGATTTTATAACTAGAAAAAATGACAAAGTAAATTCGTCGTTCCCCGACATACAAGATATTTATAATAGATATTTTGTCCAATTTAAAAATAGTTATGGTATATTTTTCCCATAACATAATATTTATATAAAAAAAACTATGGAAATAAAAATGTTATTAGATAATTATCTAAGAAAAGATACAAAAATTACACAAAGAGATAAGGGTAATGGGTATCAAGAAGTTTGTGATTTGGAAACTGGTGATTGTTATACAATTAGAATGAAAGATGGTCTAATTGAAAGAGTTGACAATACTATGAAAACAAATAGAACATTAAAAGTCGAAACTCCACAAGGGGTTAAAACATTATTAAATGGGTAAAAATGAGTATAGAAAGACAAATTTTAGAAGAGTTAAAACGTTTTAACCAAATTACAGGATATATTAATGAACAAGAAGTTGCACCACCAGCACCTGACGCAGCAGGAGCTCCACCCGCACCTGACGCAGGAGCACCCGCGCCTGATGCAGGAGCAACACCACCAGCACCTGACGCAGGAGCACCCACACCTGATGCAGGAGGCGCCGACGCAATACCCGAACCTGTAGATGTTGAGTCAGACCCTGATGTTGAAGAAGTTGATACAAAAAAAGATGAAGAAGAAGGAACTGAAGAAATAGATATTACAGATTTAGTAACAACACAAGAAGAAATTAAAACAAAACAAGAAGAGTTCATGGATAGTATGTTTTCTAAATTGAATGATTTAGAAACAAAATTAAATCAGATGGACCAAATAATGTCAAAAATTGATTCAATCGAAAGTAAAGTAGAAAAAAGTAGACCTAAGTCACCTGAAGAAAAATTGATGTTACGTTCACTTGATTCTTATCCTTATAATCAAAAATTGACAGATTATTTTGAAGACAAAAAAGAAGACTTTGAAAAACAAGGGAAAGAAGAATATATCTTAACTTCAGATGAGGTTGAAAACTATTCACCTAATGAAGTTAAAAAAACATTTGGTATTTTTGACCAAGATGATGATGAAAATACTTACTAATTATTTTTCATAATTATATTTTTGAGGGAAGAATTATCTTCCCTTTTTTATTTGACAAAAACGAAAGTTCACTTATATTTTTCATAGATAAAAGAGTAATAATTAAAAATTTATTTATGGCAAATTCAGTATTAGATTCAGTACTTGCTCAGTACGAAAAAAATTCAACATCGAGCAACAGCACAAAAACAAACATTTCTCAAGAAGACAGATTGAAGAAATATTTTTCCGCAATTCTTCAAAAGAATGAAAAATCCGCATCACGAAGAATCCGTATCTTACCTACAAAAGATGGTTCATCACCATTTGTTGAAGTTTGGTACCATGAAATCCAAGTAAACGGACAGTGGGTTAAGTTGTATGACCCCGAGAAAAACGACAACGACCGTTCACCATTAACTGAAGTTTATAACGAATTAATTTCGACAGGTAAAAAAGAAGACAAAGAATTGGCATCACAATACCGTTCACGTTTATTTTACATTGTAAAAGTTATTGACCGAGACAATGAACAAGATGGTGTTAAGTTTTGGAGATTCAAACACAACTACAAACAAGAAGGTGTTTTAGATAAAATCCTACCTATTTGGAAAGCTAAAGGTGATGTAACTAATGCCGAAAAAGGTCGTGATTTAATTATTGAACTTACAAAGGCAAAAACACCACAAGGAAAAGAGTACACAGTAATCCAAACTATTATGTATGATGACCCACAACCACTACATGAGGATAAGGCAATCATGGAAGGATGGATTCAAGATGAATTAACATGGAATGATGTATATTCTAAAAAACCTGTAGAATATTTAGAGGCAGTTGCAGTTGGTGAAACACCAATGTGGTCATCTGAACTTAAAAAATATGTTTACGGTGAAGCTGCTGAAATTTCACTTGGAGGTTCAAAACAAGAAACAACACCTGTTGTTGACCCACAAGCAAACGAAGAACCATCAGAAGATTTACCATTCTAAATCAAAAAAAACATAATCGGGCTTTACACCTAAGCCCGATTTTTATTAACTTTAAAAAATTAAAAAATGAACACATTTTTAGCAGAAAAATTAAAAGATGCTCTTGTGAAAAAATACGAGTCTGAAATTGCAGATGCTGAGGCAAGATTATATGTATATTTTACAAACCCTGTAGGAATTGGTGAGCACCCACAACACACCGAAGAAATGGATAATTTGGTTGAACAACTAACTAACGCAAACGACAAGTTGGAAACTATTAAAAACTTTAAAATTTACGAACTGTAATGGCTATTAAGAAGAATGACTTTGGGTCTTTGAAAAAAAAGTTTTCCACATCTGCAAAATATAAACCACAAAGATTCTTTGACCTTGGTGCTCCGTTTTTGGATGCTGTTGGTCTACCTGGTCCTGCTATGGGACACATCAATATGTTCTTAGGACATTCAGACACAGGTAAGACAACGGCACTAGTTAAAACTGCGGTTGATGCTCAGAAGAAAGGTATTTTACCTGTATTTATCATCACCGAACAAAAATGGTCGTTTGACCACGCTAAGTTAATGGGGTTTGAATGTGAGGAAGTTGTTGATACAGAAACTGGAGAATTAGAGTGGGACGGGTTTTATATATTCAATAATAACTTTGATTATATTGAACAAATCACAGATTACATCAATGATTTATTAGACGCACAAGAAAAGGGTGATTTAGATTATTCATTGTGTATTATGTGGGACTCAGTAGGTTCTGTTCCTTGTAAAATGACTTACGAAGGTAAAGGAGGTAAACAACACAATGCAAGTGTTTTGGCCGACAAGATTGGTATGGGTATTAACCAACGTATTTCAGGTTCACGTAAAGCAGACTCTAAATACGAAAACACCCTAATAATTGTTAATCAACCTTGGGTTGAATTACCTGACAATCCATTTGGACAGCCTAAAATTAAGGCAAAAGGTGGTGAGGCGATTTGGTTGAACTCTTCATTAGTATTCTTATTTGGAAATCAAAAAGGAGCTGGTACAACAAAAATTACAGCAACTAAAGATAAGAGAACTGTGAAGTTTGCATCAAGAACTAAGGTGTCTGTTATGAAAAATCACATCAACGGACTTGGTTTTGAAGATGGGAAGATTATCGTAACACCACACGGGTTCTTACCAGGAAAAGAAGCTTCCGAAGAAAAGGCATCAATCGAACAATACAAAAAAGAATATGCCGAGTATTGGAAGGAAATAATCGGAGTTGATGGTGACTTTGATTTGAAAGCAGAAAAAGAAGAAGTAGAGTAGTAACAATTAAAAACAAAAAAAGTGACAAAAACCTTATTGGTTGATGGAAACAATTTGATGAAAATTGGTTTTCATGGAGTGAAAGATTATTTCCACAAAGGAAAACATATTGGGGCCATTTGGCACTTTTTGAATACTTTAAGAAAGTTTTTAGAGGAGAACAACTATAATAAAGTTGTAGTATTTTGGGATAGTGACACGAACTCATCACAGAGAAGGTTGATATACCCCAAGTATAAATTAAACCGTAGAAACGATTCTAATGAGATTAAACAAGATTCTTATGAAGAACAAAAACAACGAGTTAAACAATATCTTGAAGAGATGTTTGTTAGACAACTTGAAGTTGAAAATTCAGAAGCGGATGATTTAATTGCGTATTACTGTCAAATTTCTGAAGACGAGAATAAAACAATTTTCTCAAGTGATAGAGACCTTACACAACTTATATCTGAAAAGGTTTCTATCTATTCACCATCCACAAAAAGATATTATAAGATGGGGGATACTATCAAAATGAGTGATTTTGAAGTTCCCCATTATAATGTCAAAACAATTAAAATCCTTACAGGCGATTCATCTGATAATATCGACGGTATTTTTTATTTAGGTGAAAAGACTTTAATTAAGTTTTTTCCTGAGCTACTTGAAAAAGAAGTGGAATTATCCGATATTTTATCGAAAGGGGAGGAACTCCTTAAAGAAAATAAAGACAACAAATCATTACAAAATCTTTTGTCTGGTAAAACAAAAGAAGGTATATTTGGTGATGAATATTATGTGATTAA